>TBL_comb47_HYPODRAFT_10003571_pt1 | contig 18304 bp, 18 predicted proteins | sample TroBogypolimnion_40_FD_10682 | JGI IMG/M metagenome (IMG submission 10682)
AGTGCTGGCAAGCGCGGCTCTATCGGCCGTCATTCTGTGACATCGCGGGGAAAATCATACGAAGGGGCGAAAAAGAGGGATCGACAACCGTCGGCTATAGGAGAACAGTGGCCGCAGGGAAGCATCCCGGTCTTTTCGCGGGAGTTCAGAACGGCTTCGGGCTTATTTTTTCTTTTTCCACGTCTTTTCTTCGCCCTTCAGGAGCCTGCCGATATTTTCGTGATGCTTGATCCAGATGAGGACAGCAATAAGTCCCGCAGCCAGAACAGTCACCCCCTGGCCGCCGAACAGCCGGATCCAGAGGGGGGCCAGTGCCGAGGCCAGCAGGGACCCTGCCGATACAAATCCGGTGCAGGCGACCGCGGCGATAAAGATCGCCAGGCTGACGGCAATGGCTGGCGGCGAGAAAAAGAGAAAAACGCCCAGGCTGGTTGCGACTCCTTTCCCCCCCCTGAACCCCAGGTAAAGGGGGAACATATGCCCGACAACGGCCAGCACCCCGCAGAGAGAGATAATCTGCAGCCGCGTTTCCCCCTGAGGAAGCCAGGTGTTCGCCAGCAGCAGAGGCAGATAGCCTTTGGCCACATCGCAGACAAGGGTGAGAGCACCAAGCTTTTTCCCCAGAACCCGGCCGACATTGGTGGCGCCGATATTGCGGCTTCCCGCCCGGCGGACATCGATACCTGCGGCCTTGCCGATAAGCAGGCCAAAGGGGATCGCGCCGATCAAGTAACTTCCAATCAGAAAAAAACTATTCATACCTCAGAGACAGATGGAGTTGAGTTTTTTGTAAAGACGATTATTGTTTGACTATCGGCCGGAAATTTTTCTAAGCATCGGATCCTGAAGGTTTATTCCGGCCGGACCTTCAGATACGCAGGAGGAACAAGGAACCCCCTCCACACAGCTTTTTCGCTGATTGCAGAAAACCCCTAATATGGTAAGATAAAGAGGCATTCAGTGCAAGAGATTAAAATTATATGAAATTAATTTTACGAGCTTCCAATGAGCATACGCACCATTCTCACATATCCCGATCCGCTTCTTCGCCGGAAGGCCCATCCTGTCATCACCTTCGATGCTGTCTTGCAGGCGTTCGTCGATGAAATGGCCGAGACCATGTACGACGCGCCGGGAATCGGACTTGCAGCGACCCAGATCGGAGACCCGAGACAGATCATTGTCGTGGATACGTCCAAGGGCAAGGGAAACAAGGACTTTATGGTCCTGATAAATCCGAGGATACTCAGCAGTGAAGGGCGGCAGATAGACGAAGAGGGATGTCTCAGCGTTCCGGAACTCACCTCCAATGTCAAGCGCTTTAAAAAGATCGTCGTCAGCTATCGGAACATCCAGGGGGAAGAGGTGGAAATCGAGGCCGAAGACCGCTTTGCAGTTGTCCTGCAGCATGAGATCGACCATCTCCACGGCATCCTTTTTCTTGACCATCTAAGCCCGCTGAAACGGCAACTCTACAAGAAGAAGATCAAAAAACTGACTGGAATCACTGAAGGACAGCCTTGATGAAAACCTTTCGCATCCTTTTTATGGGTACGCCGGATTTTGCCGTACCCGTTCTGAAGAGCCTGGTGGCAGGGCCAGACGAGGTCGTGGCAGTGGTCACACAGCCGGACCGGGAGAAAGGGCGGGGCAAACGGCTCAGTCCTCCCCCGGTCAAAACCGCAGCCCTTCAAGCAGGTCTTCCTGTCCTTCAGCCCACCAAGATTAAAACGCAGGAATTCAGGGACACCCTGGCCGCCTTCAGACCCGATCTGGCCGTCGTGGTGGCCTATGGCCGGATACTGCCCCCATCGCTTCTGGAACTCCCGCCTCTTGGCTGCATCAATGTGCATGGGTCGCTGCTGCCCAAATACCGGGGCGCCGCCCCCATCCAGTGGGCCGTTATCAAGGGCGAAACCGAGGTCGGGGTCACCGTCATGCGGATGGACGAAGGGATGGATACCGGCGACATCCTCCTTCCCGCAAGTCTTACGGCCGTACCCGAAGAAACCGCAGGCTCACTCTTTGTCAAACTTGCGGACCTGGGGGCGCAAACCCTCCTTAAGGCCCTCGACCTGCTCAGGCAGGACGCCCTCACCCCTGTCCCCCAGGATCAATCCGGGCCACACTGGCCCCCATGCTCAACAAGGAGGACGGCCTGATGGACTGGAGCAGGCCCGCGGCAGAGCTGCACTGCCGGATCCGGGGATTGGATCCCTGGCCCACGGCCTACAGCTTCCTTGAGGGAAAACGCTTCCGGTTCTTCGTCCCTGAGGTGATCCCGGACTCTTCCGGCGCACCGCCGGGAACTCTGCTTGAGGCAAGCAGGAAGGGACTGCTCATCGCCACGGGGCAACAGGCCATCCTGGTCAGGGAGATCCAGCCCGAAGGCGGAAAACGCATGACTGTCGAGGCCTATATCTGCGGCCATCCGCTGGCACCAGGCCTCTCTTTCGCATAAACAGCGTAAAAAATGGACTCCCTGCAATGATTCCAACCCTCTCCCCGCCCGCATCGCTCCCGGAAGGAGTCCACATCGCCCATGCCGACTGTTTTTCCGGGATAAGCGGCTCCCTGTTCCTCGGGGCCCTGATTCATGCAGGACTTGACGAAGCGGCCCTTCTCCGCCAACTGGATACAGTCGGCCTCGGCCCTTTCACCCTCTTGATCGAAAAACGGACCATCGACTCCATTCAGGGGATCTCCGTCAGCGTGGACAGCCCGCCTGCGCCCGAAACCCGGCGGCTTTCCACCGTCCTGTCCATGCTCGACAGATCGGACCTGCCGGCCGATGTCGTTGAAAAATCCGCCGCCGTCTTCCGGGCAATGGTCGAGGCCTCCGCAAAAGTCGGCGGAGTTGCCGCAGATCAGATACAGTTCAACCAGACGGGCGCCCTCGTCACCGTGATCGGCAGCCTGATCGGCCTGCATCATCTGGGCATAGAACGGCTCATCGCCTCCCCGCTGCCTCTGGGACAGGACGGGGCGCACGATTTCCTGCCGGCCCCCGCCGTCTATGAGCTGCTGCAGGGCATTCCGGCCTTCGGGCTTCCCGGCAGGCAGGAGCTGACCGCCGGAGGTGTTGCCCTTCTTCGGGTTCTTGCAGAGCGTTTCGGCCCGATGGAGCCAATGACGATCCTCCGTACCGGCTATGGCGCCACGGCCTGCGACCGGTCCTCATCGTCTCTCTTCCGTCTGATCACCGGCACGGCCTGCTGGAGAGACGAAAGCCAGGAGGTGGAGATCATCGAGACCCATATCGACGACTGGAGCCCCGAAGGATTTCCCTATGTCTGCGACCTCCTCTTCGCCCGCGGCGCACTGGATGTCAGCCTTACGCCCATCCAGATGAAGAAGGGGCGTCCCGGCTTCGGGCTGCAGGTAATCTGCAGGCCTGTTCACGGCCTTCTGATGAAAGAGACCATACTGTCGGAGACCAGCGCCATCGGGCTGCGCTTCAGAAGGGAACAGCGCTACACCCTGCAGCGGGAACAGGTCGAGGTTGAGACCCGATGGGGAAAGATCCAGGCAAAAAAGGTGTGGACCCCCGCGGGGATCACCCTGTATCCGGAATATGAAGTCTGCAGGAGGATTGCGGAAGAGCAGAAGGTGCCGCTGCAGCAGGTCTACAGGGAGGTATGCGCCCGCGGCCAGGAGATCTGATGGACAGACTTTTGATGGGAATAGCCACGGGCGGCTTTGCAGGCAGGTTACAAAAGGCCCACGGAACATGGGGTTCGGCAGCGGCGTTCCTCCCCTGGCTCTTTATCAGGGGATGCAGCCTGCCAGTCTATCTCGCCATTCTGGCGGGTGTATTCATCATCGGATTTTTCGCGTCCGGGGCTGCCGAAAAAATCCTCGACCAGCCTGCCCCCGCCTGCATCGTCATCGACAGAATCCTGGGCATGCTGCTGACGCTCACCGCGTCCCCCGGGCATCCCGCCGCCTGGGTTCTGGCCTTCATTCTTTTCAGAATCTTCGCTATCTTCAAGCCTTATCCGGTATCCTGGATCGGCAGGCACATCCATGGCGGTCTGGGGATTATGCTGGATGACGTGATCGCGGGGCTCTACGCCCTTACCAGCCTGCAGATCATCAGCATGTTTTTCCGATGATCCGCAGGCCGTAGTTATTCAAGGATCTGATGCTATAAAGCCCCGGATTTGTCCAGCACCATCACTGCGCCCTGGTAGGCGATCACAATGAGCGCCACCCAGGAAATGAAAAGAATTGCTTCCATCCTTGCCTCCGCATGGTTGATTGTTCAATACGCCTTATTCTCGGACACATCGTCGATATTGAGCTTCTTCGCGTTCATCTGCCGCCAGACCCAGGCAATGTAGGCCAGCACAAAGGGAATGACCAGAGCCACATAGGTCATCACCGTCAGGGTGTAATGGGTCGAAGAGGCATTATAGATGGTCAGACTGGACTGCAGATCGGCCTTGGAGGGATAAAAGGCGGTATCATGAAACCCGGCGGTGAAGAAGACCGCAAGCCCCACCAGAACAGTACCCAGCCCGCCGAACCAGATCCCCTTGTCGCTTGACTTGATGCCGGTCAGCACCACGCCCCAGATAACCAGGATCAGACCCAGGAGCAACAGGCCCAGGACCTGCGGCATGGCCAGGAGATTGCCCAGATACTTGTACGGCACCATACTGACGATCCCGTTCTTATCGACGCCGAAACCGTCCATCACCAGCAGGCTGACAAGAACATAGAGCAGAAACGGCAGGGCGTAGATCAGATTCATCAGGCAGGCCTTGCGAACCCTGGCCTCAAAGTCGGCCATGCCTTTGAAATCGATATTGTTCACCAGGTACATGGCCCCCAGGACCCGGGCATTGAAGACCAGGAACAGGCCGAGAGACAGGTTGAAGAGTGAAAAGGCTGCTTCCAGCCCCATGAGGGGATTTGTCCATTTGACCTGATTATAGGCATTGAGGGTAAAATTGGAGCCGGTAAAAAAGGTGCCGACAGCCGCGCCGATCAGCAGGATGCCCACGGAGCCGTTGATGAACAGGAAGAGCTCATAGACGGAGGCCCCCAGCAGGTTGCCGGGTTTTTTTCTGTACTCATAGCTCACGGCCTGGACGATAAAGGTGAAGAGGATCAGTATCCAGACCCAGTAGGCCCCGCCGAAGCTGGTAGCGTAGAATTTCGGAAAGGCGGCGAACAGGGCCCCGCCGAAGAGCACCAGCGTCGTAAAGGTCAGCTCCCACTTGGTTCCAAGGGAATTGATAACCAGAGATTTTTCCTGCTCGGTCCTGCCGATCTGCCAGAGCAGGGTCTGTCCTCCCTGCACAAAGGTCAAAAAGAGGAATAAAGACCCCACCACCGAGGCGAGAATCCACCATATCTGCTGCAATACCGCATAGTCAAGATTGCCTATCATCTCACACCTCCTCCGGTCCAATTTTGATTTGTTTCAGCATGATCCTGACCTCGGCCAGAAGGAGCAGGGTGAAAAGCACCAGGAACATGAAAAAGGTCGCCTGAACGTTGCCGGCGGAGATATTCGACGTCGCGACATTGGTCGGCAGGAAATTCTGGATGACCCAGGGCTGCCGTCCCACCTCGGCCACAATCCAGCCGGCCTGGGAGGCCAGCATCCCGAGGAAGAAGGTAATGACGCCCAGCTTCAGGATCCATGGGTTGCGCTGCAGCGAATCCTTGCATCCCATGTACAGGACCACCAGGAAGAAAAAGGTGAAGAAACAGCCGAGTATCACCATGATATGGAATGCGTAAAAGGTCGTGTGCACGGGAGGAATGCTGTCTTCGGCCTTGGCGAGATACCCATAGCCCAGATAGTCTTTATTGGCATTGAATTTCTGCAGGGCCGCAGCCTCCCCTGCCGCATCGCCCTGCTTTTTGGCTGTTTTAAAACCGGCAAGGTCGGCAATCGCCATCTTGCCACGCTCCATTTTGGTATTCACTCCCACGATATTCTGCCCGGGGTTGCCGTAAACAAGATCCTTGATACCCGGAACAAAGCTGCTGGAATCCCGATTGGCCAGAAGGGAGAGCAGGCCCGGAATCTTGATCTCGAAAAGGAAAGGGTCGTCGCCTGCAACCGGACCCGGATTGAGGACCCCGACGGCCACCAGATCGGCGTTCGTTCTCCCGGCATAGAGCCCTTCATAGGCCGCCAGTTTCATCGGCTGGGTGGAGGCGTTGACATAGGCGGACTCATCGCCGGTCAGACCGGCATACAGACAGGACAGCAGGCCGAAAACCGCAGCCACCAGAATGGATTTTTTGGCCATTGCCGCATGTCTGCCTTTGAGCAGATACCAGAATGAAATCATAATCACGAAGAGAGAAGCAACGATAAAGCTGGAACTGGTCGCATGGGTGAACTTGGAGACAGCCACCGGCGAGAAGAGGACCTCCCAGAAATTCCGCATCTCAAAACGGGCGGTATCAGGATTGAAGGCCATGCCGACGGGGTGCTGCATCCAGCTGTTTGCCACAAGGATCCAGAGGGCCGACAGGTTGGATCCGATGGCCACCATCCAGGTTGAAAAGAGATGCGCCCCTTTGGACACCCGGTTCCAGCCGAAAAACATCACGGCAAAAAAAGTCGCCTCGATAAAAAAGGCGACAATCCCCTCAACCGCCAGCGGAGCCCCGAAGATGTCGCCGACCATCCAGGAGTAGTTGGACCAGTTGGTGCCGAACTCAAATTCCAGGATGATGCCCGTTGCAACCCCGATGGCGAAATTGATCCCGAACAGGGTCATCCAGAATTTGGTGATCTTTTTCCATTCCTCCTTGCCGGTGCGTACGTAGAGTGACTCATAGAATGCGCAGAGAAACGACAATCCCAGGGTCAATGGAACAAAAATCCAGTGATACATGGACGTCAGAGCAAACTGCGCCCTGGCCCAATCTACCATGTTCAGATCAATCTGATTCATCAATCTTCCTCCTCAGTAAAGATTCATTTGTTGTGTTCTCCGACCTGCATGGCGGCCTGCCCTGTGATCTGTTCCAGCACATGATCGGACCGCTGCTGATCGCAAGAAAAATTTTCCCGTAAATAATCATGAAAGAAGAACAACTTAAGGATCGCAAACAAGATGAATATCTTAATCAGAATGACTTTCCAGAGCGTCTTCCCCACCGTCATCGCCCGGAACCCCTCCAGATAAAACCGGGCAACCCTTCCCTGCCATTGAAGGAGTCTCTTCTTCTTCCTGGCGAAGCTCCCCATACAAAAGCCTCCACACCATTACCGCGAAACCGGATTTTACTTGCTGCCACGATCATGTTTTGTCGATTAATACATTCAGAATTACGGGAAATACTATAATATTCTCTCCATAATGTAAATAATAATTATCATTAGCATTGGCTTTTCACCACAGAGCGCCCTGCCTCTCCCCGAAGAAAAACTGATTGCCGAAGACCATCCATTACAGAGAATTGCCTGAAGGAAGGGACCGGAGAACGGGAGGGACAAAAACCGCCGGAGATATTTTACAATCGGATATACGCCAATGAGCCAGGATGGCGACTTTTTCACGCACCACCCTCCAAGGGCCTGGACAATCCCGATAAAATGGCACAAATATTGCTTGAGATACACAAACTCCTCGCATCAAGCAAGCAAAAAACCACCGAACGGGGAGAGTAAAGAAACAGTGCGATTGCACAAGGGTACTAGAAAAAAAATGAACAAGCCTGCATATTTGATAGATACAACCCTGAGAGAGGGCGAACAGTCCGTGGGGATACACTTCACCACCGGGCAAAAAAAATCCATCATCACCGGGCTGGCGCTGGTTGGCGTTTCAGAACTTGAGATAGGCATTGCCTCGTCTTTTGCAGGTGATCTCGGCAATATCATGGCCTTCTGCAAAAGACATCACCCTGACCTGAAGACCTCGCTCTGGTGCAGATGTAAAAAGCAGGATATTCTCACTGCAGCGGCCCTCTCCCCCGATCGCCTGTCCCTGTCCATCCCCGTATCCGACCTGCATCTGATAAAAAGGCTGGGCAAGGACCGCCTCTGGGCCAAGAGGTCCATGCTGGATGCAATTGGCGCCGCCCTGCAGATGGGCCTGCAGGTCTCCGTCGGTTTCGAGGATGCAACACGGGCGGACGCCGTTTTCCTTACGGACATGGCCCGTCTGGCGGAACAGGCCGGGGCCTTCCGTATCCGGCTGGCCGACACCATAGGGCACGCCACCCCGGCGGGAATGATTGCGATGGTGGCAGACGTCAAGAAGGTGCTGGACACCTGCGAGATTGCCGTCCACACCCATAATGATTTCGGGATGGCCACAGCCAACGCCATGGCGGCGCTCGAGTCGGGCGCACGCTGGGCCGATGTGACTGTCCTGGGCCTGGGGGAACGAGCAGGATGCGCGCGCCTGGAAGAACTGGCAGGGTATCTTGGAATCATGCTTTCCACGCCGGGAATTCACCCCCGGCACCTCAAGCCCCTGGCAAGATATGTCTCCACCATTATCGCCTGCACGAGGGAGGACTTCAGGCCTCTGGTCGGAGAAAAGATCTTTACCTGCGAAACGGGCCTCCATCTGCAAGGACTGCAGAGGGATCCTTCCACCTACGAGCCCTACCCGCCTGAGCAGGTCGGCGCGACGCGGAGTCTGCTGCTGGGCGCCAAATGCGGGAGAGAGGCGTTAAAAACCAGGCTGGCCGAACTGGGCCACGCCATAGACGACGACCTGCTTCTGCAAAAGACCTGCAGCCTCAGAGAGCGGGCCGCGCTTTTTGGCCGCCCCCTCGATGACAGGGAGATCCTGGCCTCTCTTCTCTCGTAATGTACGACCGGAGGAGGATGCGAGGAGAAAAAACGGGGATTACAACAAGACGGCAGGATTATTAAGGAAGGCCGGGACATGGAATCCTTTGCAGGCTAGACGGTCACACGGCCGGGCCTGCAAAGGATCTGTTCAAAAGATCCCCTCGAATCGGGAGAGATTATATTTTCTGATCCGGTACCCCATCTGCCTCGGCGTCAAACCGAGCTCCCGTGCGGCCCTGACCTGCACCCCGCCGTGCCGTTTGAGCGCAGCCTTTACCTCCGCCAGTTCAATGTCGTGCAGGGAATGCCTTTCCCTCCTTTCGATTTCCGGAACTTCCGGCGGCAAGCCTTTGACTTCATCCACGTGATCGCGGACCGCGGCCAGGATGTCGGGGGTCAAATCCGCCAAGGTCAAGCGCTCTCCCTCAGCCAGGATCACCATCCGCTCTACCAGGTTCTGCATCTCGCGGACATTGCCCGGCCAATGATAGGAGACCAGGAAGTCCAGGAGTTCTGATGTCAGGCTTAACTTCCTTGAATTTCTCTTATTACTCATAACCAGAAAGTGGTTAAACAGGACCGGGATATCCTCTTTGCGCTCCCGCAGCGGCGGAAGAATAATGGGAACCACATTGAGGCGGTAATAGAGATCAGGGCGGAACTGCCCTTTGGCCACCGCTTTTTCCAGACTGACATTGGTGGCGGCGATTATCCGGACATCCACATCGAAGGTCTTGCTGCCGCCGATCCTCTCGAACTGCTTCTCCTGGAGAACGCGCAGCATTTTTGCCTGCACGGCAAGAGGCATCTCTCCGATTTCATCGAGAAAGATAGTGCCGTTATCGGCCAGCTCGAACCGGCCCGGCCGGGTGGCATGCGCCCCGGTAAAGGCACCGCGCTCATGACCGAACAGCTCGCTTTCCAGCAAGGTCTCGGGGAGCGCGGCACAGTTGACCTTGACAAAGGCCTTGTCCCGGCGGTTTCCCGCCTCGTGGATGGCCCTGGCCACCAGCTCCTTCCCGGTCCCCGACTCTCCCAGAAGCAGGGCTGTAACACTGCTCGGGGCAATCTTCGAAATGATGCTGAAGACATCCTGCATGGGTTTGGAATGTCCGATGATGAAATGGCCGTCATGCCGGCCATGCAGTTTGGCCTTCAAGGACCGGTTTTCCTCCAGAAGCACCTCCTCCTTCTTGCGGATAGCGGTATGCAGGGTCAAAAACTGGGATATCAGGGTGGATAAAACGGTCAGAAAGCGGATATCCTCCTCAAAGGAGACCTCCATACCGAACAGCCTGTCCACGGTCAGCACGCCCACCGGCTCTCCGTTGACCTGAACCGGCACCCCCAGAAAAGACGTTTTTGTCTTACTTATGGACGATCTGGCTCCGGTGCGATTCAGGAAAAGCGGTTCGCTGTGGATATCGGGGACAACGCAGGGAGAACGGCTCTGGAAGATCTGGCCGCAGATGCCCTCGTCGGGCTTATAGACCCCCCGCATCTCTTCGGCCTCCGACAGACCGCAGGAGGCCCTGATGGTCAGACACTGGGTCTTCTCATCAAGGATGAGCAAGGTGGCTCGCTCCATCCGCAGCGTATCATGCAGGACCTTGAGTATATTGGTCAAGGTCGTCTCCAGATGAACCGCCGTCCCAATCAGCTCCGTTATTCTATGAAGGGCGAGAAGCTCGAGTCCCTCTGTCAACCGTCCAGCCGCCGCTATACCCTGAGCCTGTAAGTTCATGATTCTTTCTCCAGATAGACACAAACGACCATCTTTCCTCACTGCATCGTCAACAAGCCCCGGCAAGAAAGCATTTCAAGAAGAAAAGAAGGTGTACAATTTTTAATTTGAGGGCATTGAATTCTACGACAATTTTGTTAATGCAATAATCGATCCCAAAAAACATCTTTCCCCGGATGCAGCAAGGGCAAGGCTGTCAGCAGACATCCTGTCGCCAAGCCCTCCAACAAAATACAATATTGTCATTATAACAAGTTTAAAGAGTTTTAAACTTTACATTTTTGTTTTATTTAAAAATACAACACAGCTGCCATTTCTGCTCTTCCCGGAAAAACTCTCCGAGGGGCCCTTGAGGAATATTTCCCGTTTTTATGCCGGAAGACCGACTTTTCTGTCCATTTTGCGACATTTTTGTATTTATTCATTCAAAAACGAAGGGGTCGGCTTGAATTTTCAGGTTTCAACATATTTGTATTAAACTTGTGTTCATCTCATATTCACCCTGCCGGGAGAAAATCCTGCATATGGCACGGCCTTTGCTCTTAGAGATTCAAACGGGCATTCGGGCACGACGCATCCTCTGCGGAAACCAGGACCCGTTCAAAGTTTGCAACATAAGGAATCGCACGAAGAAGGATCGTGATTTTTCAAGGACGCCAAACGGACCCGGATGAGCCGGATGGACGAAGAAAAGCATGCCCGGATATCGACGGGTTCTTTAATGCATATCCCCCTTGGGCGATATGTGTAACTGGCTGGAAGCCTTCAGAAGAGAGCTTAAAAAGCTACAAAACGGAGCCTGACGCACACAGGGCAGGTTAAGGAGAAGATTATGGCAAACGAACAACCCGTCACCAGGGGAACCTTGGGCCTTACCGGCCTCACAATGAACGCAATGGCTCTGATTGCGCCCGGCGCATTTTTATGGCTGACCTTTCAGATGCAGTCGCTCTATGGCGCGCCCATGGCCGGTTGCGCCATGTGGTTCGGCATTGTTTTTGCGCTGCTGCTGTGCTTCGCAACGGCAATCAGCTACTCGGAGCTGGCCAAGCTCTATCCGGGCCCGGGATCGTCCTATCTCTATGCAGAGCAGGCATTTCTTTCCAAAACGCATGCCTATAAATTTGCCCGCGTGGCCAAGTTCATCACCGGCTGGGCCAGTCATCTCTATTACTGGGTCTACCCCGGCGTCATGGTAGGCGTCACGGCCATCCTGGTCGGCTATCTGATGAGCCTGTTCTTTCCGGACACCTTCAGCGGCAACTACAACAGCCCGCTGTTCATGTTCCTCTTCTGCGTCGTCTTCGGGCTGGGCGTTGCCTATATCGCCTACCGCGGCGTCACCGGCACCACGACGGTCAACATCGCCATCAATATCGTTCAGATCTCGGCGCTTTTAATCTTCGCGGTCATCGCGATCGGCTACCGGTTTCAGCATCCGCAGGGTTCCGTCGGCCTGCATCTGTCCAACAGCATCCCGGTCAACTATCAGGTTGCGCAGGAGCTGGCCAAGGACGAAGACGGCAAGCCGGTGCCGGTGCTTGACGCCGACAACAAACCGACAGTGGATAAAGACAACAAACCCGTCTACAAGATGGTGGATTCCCTGGACGACAAGACAGGCATGCCCGTTCCCGCAGACAAGGACGGCAACCCGGTAACCGACATGAGCAAGGCCGCGCCCTTCACGGTGGACTATACCGACGGAGCGATAACCAAAGACGACAGCGGCGTGGAGACGTTCAATTACCATCAGGATGCCAAGTCGGTAATCTCCCCAAAGGGATTCAACTTCGTCTTCATCCAGGCCGCCATCGCCATCCTGATCCTGGTCGGCTTTGAGTCGGTCACCTCCATGGGTGAAGAGGCCAAGAACCCCAAAAAGGACATCCCCCGGGCGGTGCTTCTTTCCCTGGCGATCCAGGGCGCCGTCTGCTACCTGATCGAGTATTTTGCAGCTAACTACTTTCTCCACAACGGCTATACCTGCCCATGGCCGGCGCATCCAGCGCTCCTCTGGGCGATATGATGGTGTTGACCGGGACCTGGCTCTTCGGCAGCTACGCAGCGGGCAAGGCCTTCATGCTGGTCCAGGCCTTCACGGTCTTCCTGGCCCTGATCGGCACCACGCTCTCCTGCCTCAGCACTGGCGCCCGCGTCACCTACGCCATGGGCCGCGACGAGGAGGTCCCCTCGCACTTCGGACTGCTGCACGGCAAGACCGCGTCGCCCTACCGCGCGATCTGGACCCTGGCCATCATCTCGATTATCATCGGCATCATAACGGTCATAACCTATCTGGGCGGAACCACACCCACAGCGGCCATAGACAAGCACAATTTCTGGTACGGTTTCGGCATATTCGATCCCGCAGCCTATGCGGCAATACCCAACTCGCTGGTCATCATGACGCTTATCAGCAACTTCGGAACCTTTCTGCTTTATATGATCACCTGCTGGATCGCCATGGTGGCCTTCAAGGAGCATCACTCCTTCAACGGCATCAAGCACGTCGTCATCCCGATCTTCGGGCTTCTGGCCAACCTGGTCATCATGCTCTTCTATCTGATCGGACCCTTTACAGTGGCGGGCATGAGCTGGAAAGAACCCTACATCGCGCTCGCCGTCTGCGCGGTCTGGGGAATCTACGGAGCGATCTACTTCATGAAGAGCAGCAAGAAGCAGGGGAAAGAAATATTCCTTACCAATAAATAACAGGCGTCAGGACTACGCCCCTGTATCGGCATAGCAGCGGTACGGCCACCTGCGGAGGAGGCCGTACCGTTTTCTTTCACAAGACTTTCGAATTTGCGGTCAAAGGGGTACAGTATTTTCATGGAATTTACCTACGCTGAACTTTCATCGCCCGGCCCGGCCCGAGAAAACAACGAGGACTTTGTCGGCTACTGGCAGCCTCAGACCATCGAGGAGAAACGCGACCGCGGCGCCGTCGTGGCGCTGGCCGATGGCGTCGGCGGCATGGACAAGGGCGAAGTGGCCAGCAGACTGGCCGTGGAAACGGCCCTGCAGACCTTTCAGCAGGCCGCAGCCGGACAGACCCCGCCGCAACTCCTGACCCAGATGTTCAATACGGCGAATCGCGCCGTCTACGATAAGGGCATGGAGGATCACGGCAAGTCCCGCATGGCCACCACCTTGGCAGCCGTCGTGCTGCGCAACAACGAGATTGTTGTGGGAAATGTCGGCGACTCCCGCGTCTACCTGGTCCGCAAGGCCCAGATAAAACAGCTCTCCACCGATCATACCTATACCGGCATGCAGCAGAAGTTCGGGCTGATCTCCGAGCAGGACGCCAAGACCAGCGCCAACCGCTCCGTACTGACCAGAAGCGTCGGGAACGAACTGATGATCCGGGTCGACGTGGAGACCGTCACCGTGTTCAAGGGCGACAGGCTGGTGCTCTGCTCCGACGGCCTTTACGCCCATGTGGCCGACAGCGAGATCGCCGACATCGTTTCGTGCTATTCTCCCGCCCAGGCCTGCCGCAGACTGGTGGCCCTGTCCGAACAGCGGGGCACCGACGACAATCTCTCCATCCAGGTCGTCCAGATCAACGAGGTGGAAAAGGTCGCCCTGTACCGCGGGGTGCCCATCTATCAGGAGGCGGCGGATCCGACCCCCCGGTACGAACTCAGGCCGGGCCAGACCCTGGACAAGCGGTTCCAGATCATCGAGACCGTCAGCCGCAGCGGCATGGCGACCATATTCAAGGCCACCGACCTGCAGACGAAAGGGACTGTCGCCGTGAAGGTCCCGCTGATGCAGTTTGAAAGCGATGCAGGCTTCTACTCACGCTTCCAGCGCGAGGAGGACATCGGCCGCAGACTCAACCATCCCTCGATCCTGAAATTCATTCCCATCGAGGAGGACCAGCGCAGCCGCCCCTATATCGTCACCGAATACCTTCTGGGCAACACGCTCTCCTATCTCTTGAGCAATATCTGTCCAATGCCTGAAAAGGATGCCCTCAAGCTGGCCGGCCTGATGTGCGAGGCCATCTCCTATATGCATGGGCAGGGCGTCATCCACCGGGACCTCAAGCCCCAGAATGTGATGATCTGCCACGACGGCACCATCCGGATCATGGACTTCGGCATCGCCAAGGCCAGGGAAGGCAGGCGGATCACCTTCACCGGCTTCACGCCTGCGGTGGGCACTCCCGACTACATGGCCCCGGAGCAGGTCAAAGGCAAACGCGGGGACGAGCGGACCGACATCTACAGCCTGGGAGCCATGCTCTACGAGATGGCGGTGGGAACCCCTCCCTACGAATGCGAAAACGAGAACCTCTTTGTGGTCATGAACGCCCGGGTGACCGGCGACCCCGTGGCCCCCAGAAAGCGCAACCCCAAGCTCTCCCCGGAGACCGAAGAGATCATTCTTCACGCCATGGAACGGGAGCCGGGAAAACGCTACCAGACGGCAACCGCCATGCAGGCGGAGCTCAACGAGCCGTCTTGCGTCCAGCTGACAGGACGATGCGACCGGCTGCAGGTGCCGACGCAGTGGAAACGCGGCTGGAAAAAAATTCTCGGGATCGGAATCGGGATCACCATTCCCGTCCTGATCCTCATCCTGCTGGTGGCCCTTATCCTGCACCGCGGCCCAGCCCATTGAAAGGGCACGGCCAGGCATCGGACTGACACTATTATATAAAGAAAAAGGAGAAACGATTTTGAATTCACTGGCATGGCTGGTCTTCATTGGTGCGGCACTTTTAGAGGTGGGCGGAGATGCGGTGGTCCGGAAGGGCTTGCGCGGCAGCAGCCTCCTGATCATACTGGCGGGATTTGCGACACTGGGCTGCTACGGCATTGTCGTCAATATGGTAAAATGGGATTTTTCCAAATTGCTCGGTGTCTATGTGGCGGTCTTCGCGCTCATCAGCATTTTGTTCGGCCGCTTCGTCTTCAAGGAAACGATACCGGTTGCCACCTGGATCGGGCTGGCAGTCATCATCAGCGGCGGCATGATTATTCAGTTCGGAGACAGGATCTGATGATGGAGGACCTATGAACAACGAAACACTGCAGATTTTCTGGACCCTGATTTGCTCCTTTCTCGTCGTCATTATGCAGGCGGGACTCGCCATGGTGGCCACAGGGTTCACGCGGGCAAAAAATGCCGGCCACACCATGGCCATGAATATGATGATCGTATTCATCGGAAGCATCGGCTATTGGTCCGTAGGATATGCCTTCCAGACGGGCACCGGCGCTTTTTTTCTCTCCGGTGTTCCGGCCAACACGCTCAGCATCTTCCTCTTCCAGTCGATGCTGCTGACTATCGCGGCGGCAATCCCCGTCGGCGCCATGGCCGAACGGTGGGCGTTCAGGCCCTTCATCGGCTATGGTTTCTTCATGGCCATGTTCACCTATCCCCTCTACGCGCACTGGGTATGGAACGGCGGCTGGCTTGCCCAACTGGGCAGGAACTTCGGGCTGGGCCATGGGGTGCTTGATTTCGCAGGTTCATCCGTTGTTCACATGGCGGGAGGCGTCTCGGCCCTGGCAGGGGCAATGGTCCTTGGACCGCGCATGGGGAAATACAAGGGCGACGGAACACCGGGAGCCATCCCCGGACATCATATACCCATGGCCATAACCGGCTGCATGATGCTCTTTTTCGGCTGGTTCGGCTTCAACTCCGGGCAGGCCACAGGAGGAGATTTCCAGGCCGGCCTTATTCGCCGTCAATACCCTGCTGGCAGCGGCGGGAGGAACCTTCTCGGCCCTCTGCTACATGTGGTTCTTCTATGGCAAACCCGATCTCTCCCTCTCTGCCAACGGACTTCTGGGAGGGCTGGTGGCCATTTCGGCCCCCTGCGCCTTTGTCAGTCCTTTTTGTGCTGTCATTATCGGGCTCTGCGCAGGTACTCTCTGCTGCGCCAGCGTCTTTTGCGTCGAACGGATATGCAAGATCGACGATCCCGCAGGCGCCATATCGGTCCACGGAGCCTGCGGGGCCTGGGGCCTTATCAGCCTGGGCCTTTTCGCCAACGGGATGTACGGCAACGGACTGAATTCCGTCCCCGGCACTGTGAAGGGGCTGTTCTACGGCGGCGCCTCGCAGCTGGCGGCCCAGTGCTGCGGAGTGCTTGTCTGCTTCCTTTTTGTCTTTTCCGTAATGTTCCTCTTCTTCAAGGCCCTTGATCTCATAACACCCCTCCGGGTCCAGGAAGAGGTGGAGTTCGAAGGCCTGGATCAAAACGAGGTCTCCGTTGTCGCCTACCCCGATTTCAACACCAAATCACGGCGCTGAGAAGGTTTAAGGGGCGCAGGCCCCGTCGCTTCATGCACAAAAAAGGGAAGGTATTCTGCACCTGCAGAAATGCCTTCCCTTTTTTATTGGCAACAACCCGGCATGCCGGCGGAAGACAATGCGGGCCGGGGAACGGAAACAACCGTATAATCATGGAAATATCTTATAGCAGATATTTGAATTTAAGATTATCATGAGATATTAACGACCTAAGGACAACCCGTTGGCCGGTGATTCTTCCAGAAAAGTCATAAAAACCTGCCATACCAAAATCGGTCTTCGGACGATAAATTAGCATAATACTCTGATAAACCAAGTCGTTGTCCGTTTTGTCCATCTCAGTCTCCAGTGCGTACCAGCGTTGGGGTGGCCTCAAAAAGAGGAGGATTCAAATGTCAACAGTCTATGAATGCATCTCAAAACTGCAACGATATAAAAGGGCGGCAGACCTTGGAGATGCGGCAGCTCAAAGCAAACTGGCGTTGATGTTTGAAAACGGCTGGGGAGTGGAGCAAAATTATGCGGCGGCACTTCAGTGGTTTCATAAGGCTGCAGCCGGGGGAGACGCCGATTCTCAGTTCAGTCTGGGTTTAATGGTTGGAAATGGCCGGGGCACGGCAAGAGATTACGGAAAGGCCATACAATTGTTTCAAAAAGCCGCCGATCAGGGTGACCCGGATGCCCAANCGGCATTAGGTTTTATGCACAGAGACGGCCAGGGCACGGCACAGGATTACACAAGGGCCATGCACTGGTTTCAAAAGGCCGCAGACCTTGGGAATAGACAGGGGCAACTGGCCTTGGGCGTGCTGTACAGAGACGGCCAGGGGGTGGCTGCCGATTACGAGAAAGCCCGGCACTGGTTCGAAAAAGCCGCGGACCAGGACTATGCCCCCGCCCAGTTCAACCTGGGTTTGCTGTACAGTGATGCGCGGGGAGTGCCGCAGGACTACGGCAAGGCCCTGCCCTTATTCCGGAAGGCCGCCGAACAGGGGTACGCCGCAGCTCAGAGCAGATTAGCCTGTATGTTCGCCAATGGCAAAGGGGTGCCGCAGGATTATTCAAAAGCCAGGCAGTGGCTTCTCAAAGCCGCCGATCAAGGATTCGATGCCGCTCAGTTCAACCTGGGCCTGCTCTCCAAAAATGGCCAGGGGACAGTACAGGACTTTTCCGAGGCCAGGAACTGGTTTCTCAAAGCCGCCGACCAGGGGTATGCCGCCGCTCAATTCAACCTGGGATTTATGTACAGAGAAGGCCAGGGCACGGCGCTCGATTACGGAAAGGCCAGGCAATGGTTTCTGAAAGCCGCCGACCAGGGATATGCCGCCGCTCAATTCAACCTGGGATTGATGCAGAGAGATGGCCAGGGCGTGGCGCAGGATTACGCGGAGGCTCTGCAGTGGTTCCGGAAGGCCGCCGATCAGGGGTATGCGGCCGCGCAGCTGGCTTTAGCCTTTATGCACAAAGACGGCCAGGGCACGGCGCAGGATACGGCC
>TBL_comb47_HYPODRAFT_10003572_pt1 | contig 18303 bp, 14 predicted proteins | sample TroBogypolimnion_40_FD_10682 | JGI IMG/M metagenome (IMG submission 10682)
GGCCAACCAATCCGTATCGGTTCCTTTGGCATATTCCTGCTGTTCAGCAATTGTAATAGAAGAAACACCCTTTCTTGCAACCTTAAAATTATAAAATTCTTGCGCTGACATCATTTCGGGTGTATGAGCCATCACATCCAGGCCATAATAACCTTCATAAGAGACCGTTGTTTTGCCAATCAATCCCTTTTTAGTTGAAATCAGAATAACTCCATTGGCTGCCCTTGCTCCATAAATTGCAGCAGATGAGGCGTCTTTCAAAACTTCAATGGATTCAATATCATTGGGATTTATCTCGGATAAAATTCCTGAATAGGGAATTCCATCCACAACAATCAGCGGACTTCCTCCGGCCGTTATAGACCGCACTCCCCTTATCTGGATTTGGTTCGAATTTCCCTCAGCGCTCGATGAGGTTTGAGATATCTGAACCCCGGCCATTTTCCCTTGCAACGATTGGGCAATAGTCGTTTGAGGTGCATTTTGGAATTGTTCGCTTTTTATGGATATGACAGACCCCGTTACATCACGCTTTTTTTGGATACCATACCCAACGGCCACAACTTCTTCGATGCCAACAGTTTGATCTTCAAGTTTTATATCAATGATAGTCTTTTCGCCAACTACGATTTCCTGTGACTTCATCCCAACAAACGTAAACTGTAAAGTCGCATTTCCCGGCAAATTTGACAGAGAATACTTTCCATCCATATCCGTAATGACTCCCAAAGTGGTGCCCTTTACGACCACTGATACCCCAGGTAAAGTAGTGCCTGATGAGTCTGTGACTTTACCGGAAACCGATTTTTTCTGTTGGGCAGGTTTTGCCTGCTCGTTAGCGATGAACAGCAAAATATGCCTGTCGCTAATTGAATAATTGACATCTTTTCCGTTGAAGAGCAGAGACAAGGTTTGTTCTATGCTTTTGTCTTTAATTTCAACATCAACTTTTCTTTCCATGTCGATGTATTTGGGACTGTAGGCAAAGCGAAATTCACTTTGATTTTCGATCGCTTCCAAAACTTGCAGCACGCTTGTGTTGTGGAAGTCGAGATTGAGTTTGGTGTTTTGACTGTAAAGACTGGCCGAAACCTGCATCAATCCTACAAATAAGAAAAGAATAGTTAGTCGCATGATTCTAAGACATTTTTTGTTCCAGATCAGAGGTATCATACCTCGGAATCCTGATTTTTTTTTCATAATTTTGAATGATTTTGTTATTTAGTAATTCCATCTGACACAGATGGGGTGAATTGGCCGGGAAGTGTTGACGCACTTTCCGGCTTTTTTATTTTTAGTTTGCTAAACTTCTGAAGCTATTGGTTCATTTTTTGCATTTTTCTGTTTTTATTATTTCGCAATTCGATGACATTGCCATGTTGAATCACTTCTATTGGTGTAATTTTTTCCATCAGGCTCAGCACGTTATTCAAATTCTCATTTTTTATGGTAAACGTAAATGGCATGTTTTTAATCGATTCGTCCACTTCAAATTTCTGATTGTAGCGTTTTTCAAGTTTAAGAACCAACTCACTTAAGGGTAGATTGTAAATATTAATCAATCCGTCTTTCCAGGAGGTGTAGATATGCGTATTAACTTTTGTGATAACCAGCTCCTTTTTTTCTTTGCTGAAAGATGCCAGTTCTCCAGGTTTCATTTCCTGCCTGGCACTAGTATTGTATATCTGGCTAATTTCAACTTTCCCCTTTTCGAGTACTACTTGAATATTTGGTTCTTCAGTATAAGCCGACACACTGAATTCTGTTCCCAAAACCTTCACCTGTAATCCTGAAATGTTAACCAAAAGAGGAAGCTCCTTGTTTTTATGTATTTTAAAATATGCCTCGCCCAATAAATTGATGTCGCGGTTTTTGACAGAAAACTGATTATTGTAGGTGACAGAGGATCCCGAGTTGATCCAAACGACCGAACTATCTGGCAAAACGACTTTGGAAATTTGACCATTATCTGCGGCAACCGTAGTATAGACCAACTGACTGGGAGGTGCTTTTCCCGACTGCATCAGATAAATTAAGGATGGAACTAATACTAGCGTAATGAAAATGGCTGCATAACGAAAGAAATTCAATTTCCGTCGAACCGAAAAGAGTTCGTATTGCATATTCCGTTGTATCAAATTCTGCACTTCTGCCCAATCCTGCCGGTATTCAGAAGGAATCTCCTCTTTTGAAGCCTCGTTTTCCCATTCTACTTTAACTTTCTGAAAAATAGAAGGATGATTGTCCAGCCTTAACCATTGCAACAGCTCCTTCTGTTCTAATGCAGAGCTCCTGCCTGACAAGTATTTTTTAATAATTGATTCCATATTTATGTTTTTTCATAATAAGTACACACGATTCACAAAAACCCTACCTTAAAAAGAGGAGAAATGCAGAAATAATTTAGCTTAACTTTTAGGGTACATCATTGGATAGATCAATTAAAGATTTACCTTCGAATAATTTGCCCGAAGGTTGCTTAAGATGAGGTGAAGCGTTTATTTCAGGATAATTGAAATGAGAATGGACAGAAGTGGAAATTTCAGTAGCATTTCATTACGGATCTGTTCTTTAGCCAGGTGAATGTGTTTTTCGACAGCCTTGACTGATATCCCCAGTTCCTCAGCAACTTCCTTGTTTTTTTTGCCTTCTATTTTGGCTTTGATAAACACGACTCTCCTTTTCTGAGGAAGCTTTTCAACCGATTCGTGAATGGCTTCAATCAGGCTTTCTTCAATCGATTTTTCTTCTTTGCTGGTAAAGTCAAGTTGGTAAAGGTGCTGAATTTCGCTTTCCTCAACACCAATAATCTCCTTTTGGATGGTATGCAATTTTTGGTCGCGGAGCCAATTCAGGCATCTGTTGCGAAGCATCACAAACATCATGCTTTCAACCGAATGAGCGGGATTGATGGTTGAACGCTTCTCCCAAAGCTTGACAAAACAATCCTGTACCAGATCACTTGCCTGGGCATGATCAGATACAAAAAGCTTGCAGTAACCCAGCATACGCGGAAAAAGTTGCTTGAACAATGCCTCAAATGCTGCTGGATTGCCTTCCTTTAACTGAATATTTTGTTGTGTTTTTGACACTCCATACAAAGGAAACTGAAATTTAATTCAAAAAAGAAATTTCCAGAGTTTATTTCTCCCCTAAACAAAGCATGAAAATTATGAACAAGCTAAATTGTAAACCATCTTTTTGTTTTGCAGTTGACAGTATTGAGAAGGTATCAATCCGGCTTAAATCCCGATAACCTGGAGAGTTATTTCAAAAAGGTTTGAGTTCAAATGTTGAATGTGTGAGTGAGTTTTTTAAGCCAGTACAGGTATCATATCTGTTATCCTGCAAATATTTAATCAATGTCAAAAAAGCATATCTTTGGATAATGGTTATAAAGGACGAAATATTAAAAAAGAAGGCAGATTTCTCAACCTTGTGTAAAAATCACAAGGTCAGTGCTTTGTATGCTTTCGGTTCTTCCGCGACTGATAAATTCAATGACATTACAAGTGACATCGATTTGCTGGTTGAGATTGATGTTCCTGATCCTATTGAAAGAGGTGAGAAATTGCTTTCCCTGTGGGATACTTTTGAGCTATTCTTCCATAGAAAAGTTGACTTATTGACAGACTCCTCGGTTCGTAATCCCTATTTAAGAAAGAATATTGATTCAACTAAAGTGTTGATTTATAACGGAAAGGAGACCTAAATATTTGTCTGATTTCGTATTTCTTTGATCCATGTCTTTGATGCAGTTTATTCCATTTTGATATGGGCATTTTTGAAAAAACGCCTGGATCCTCTGAGAGTATAAGTAAATAGAAAATTGGAATAGTTTTTACATCAAAAAGCCTGTATGTTAATCCGCAAGGTTTTAGTCAGCTGGTGTTAACCACAGCAAATAGAAGTTCATAACCAGAGGTTAAGAAAATTTGTATATTTGAATATGATTAAGAATAAAAAAATATTGTTGAAGATTAAGCAGTTAGTTGGTTTGACAGAACCAAATGCCACTGTTATATTGTTTGGTTCACACGCCAGAGGGCAAAATGATAAACAATCCGATATTGATGTTCTTATTCTTGTTGACAATGACAAAGTCACCTACTCAGACGAACAGAGAATAAAATATCCGTTGTACGACTTAGAATTTGAAACTGGTAAGATAATTAGTCCGGTAATATTCAGCCGGAATGATTGGGAATCTCGTCATACGATTACCCCTTTTTACAAGAACATTAAAAAAGAGGGAATTATGTTATGAAAGGGGACTCTGAAGATCTTGTAAAATATAGGATTAGCCGATCTTTGGAAACATTAAGAGAAGCTGAAGCAATGATTCAGAATGGATTCTGGAATGCTTCGGTTAATAGAATTTATTATGCTTGTTATTATGCAGTAAGTGGCCTGTTATTGAAGAAAAATATTGAGACAAATTCACACAAGGGGATCAGGCAGATGTTCGGGCTTCATTTTGTTCAATCCGGAATTGTTTCTAAAGAAGATGGCCGTTTCTTTTCGGATCTCTATGACAGAAGACAAACTGGAGATTATGATGATTATGTTTTATATGATGAATCAACAGTTTTAAGTTTATATAACCAAGCTCAGGAGTTTATTGGCAGGATGGTGAAATTAGTGTAACGTAACCCAACCCCCAAAATTGTCCCTAAAAAACACGCCAGGAAATCCGCCAGGTTTTCCGACAACCAGTATCAACCAGTGGAAAATATAAAGGGTAAATGACAACCGGTGTTAACCAGTATCAACCAGTGGAAACTCAAAATGGTTTAGACCTCCCACTCATAATCAGGGGGTCGTAGGATCATGCCCTACTGGGCCCACCCTCAAAATCAAACACTTACAGACACAACCTGTAGGTGTTTTCTTTTTCACGCCAGGAAGACGCCAGGATTTGGGGGAGCTTTGATGTTTTGTGCTGAAAATATTAGCACTGGAGTTCGTTTAATTTTAAACGAATTTGTAGAACTCAATTGATTCTGACCTCTCATGATAAGAGTATTCAATCGTGGAATCGGATAAAGTGGAATAGAATAAATATTACATAACGAATATTTCAAATGTCTAGTGCCTTGCGATATTTAGCAGATTTATTAATCATATAATCAGCTAAATCTTCAAGACCAGCTGAATTTGATATTAGATCATAATAGAGTTGCTCCCAACTATAAAACCGAAATTGATTGTGTAGTCTTCCTGGCAATACCGAATGGATGAATTGAGTTGGGTCTTGATATGAAATGGTACTTTTCCGGTGCAGGTATTGTTGTCCCTTACTAACGAGATTCACGAAGAACCACTGCTCTCCATTCTTTTTGTTTGCCATTTGAATTGCAAAAACTAAATTTCGATATAATTGCGAAAAGAAGGGTTCTTTTGAGGATTTAGATAATGCATCAAATGTAATTTCAGTTGATGAGTACCGCTTCAAAATTCCCTCTCGAGACTTTGGTTTCTCATAATTAAGATCTTCCATGATGCTTGATGTGGCTAATGTATTGCCTGAAGTGAACTTTGCCTCAATGAGAACAAGCACCTGCCCCGGAATATAAAGCATAATATCTGGCTCAGTATTAAATTTTACAATGTTCTTTTCAAATTTGTTGCGAGCTTCTAATAAAGGAGGAAAAATGGAAGGTAAAGTTGACTCATCATCAAGGCTGATTTTTAAACCCCATAAGTATAATTCAGGTTCACGTGCAACCTCTAGGTTAGTAATTTTAGTCAACAACTTAGACAAACCATTATTTCTTGCCAAGCTGGAAAATACATTCCAAGTCAATGCATCTTCACTCGTTTCATTACAGAACCGATGTGATTCGGCCTTAAATTTATGACCAATTATATTTTTCTTAAAATATTGACGTTCAAACAAAACATTTCTTAATGCCGCATCTTTTTTCGATTGTACGTCAGGACCATTATAATAGACAAAAGTACTGCTACTCTCATGAATCTTAATTTTATGAAGAGGACAAAATGGGATGGTGCCGGATTTAGTGGTTACATTTTCAAGGGAAATATTACACCCGGCTATTGGACAACCTCTTAATTTTTTTTTGGACCTTTCTAAATTACGTATGTCAATGTAATTGGATGCCGACATGTGATACCGATTTATTAAGGATAAATATACGTAATCTTGGCTTTTTTACTCGAGAACGAAAATGGCTTAGACTACTAAATTGGATTTGCCAGCTAATTGGTCAATCTGTGCCGTTTGGAATAATTGTCCCATAATTGTCATAAAATTAATAACTTAAATCCGGTACAATTGACTCAATGGTCTCTGGAGAAAGGTACATTTTAATCCGGCTTATACAGTATATGTCTTTTCTAAACCAGAAATCAACCATTCTTGGACTAATTTTTTATTATATAATTGGTTACAACTCCTATCGCTATTGCGATAGTAAAACTTATCAAGGTACCTATTAAAACATACTCTGTCTTTTTCCTGGCATCACTTTCTTCATCTTTACTAATGCGCAAAACTGATTTTGCTGCAATCAAGAATCCGATGGCTTGAAATTGTCCCAATAACACTAATATTAATACCAAGGATCTTTCGAAAATTCCTATGTAAGTGCCTGCATTACTTAGACTATCTTCAGCTTGAGCATTGGCTATAGTATTATTTGATGTGGCGGAAAGTTGTTTTCTAAATGGTTCAGTGATTTTTCCTATGGCTAATCCAACTGGCCAAATAACAATTATGAATGAAGTAATAAGAGTTATATATTTCTTGTCGGTTAAGAGTGATCCGATAAATGGAATAACTTCATCAAAATTTTTTGTAAAATATAGCCATACACATAGAATTGTAATCAGGTGAAATAGCTGATCTAGAAAAAAAAGGACAGTGCTTGTCTTTTCATTTGATACATTTTGCTGACAAGCATTAAATTGTGTTATTTTCTCTTCTTGAGTAATCTTCCAAAAGTCAATAATGCCATGAGTTACAATAATAAATAGAGGGACTGTCCAACAGGTCCAGTTCATAAGTAAGACATATGTTAATACCCCTGATAATAAAATATGAATCCAGAAACACTTTGATTTTATTCCTTTGGTGTTTTTCCTGTCAACTATTTTTTTTGTTTGAAATACAAAATCAGTTAAAACATGTGCCAGTAGTAATTGAATAAGAATTACAATGCTCATCTGAATTCCTCCTTTCTCATCAATTCTTCGAAACGTTCCAATAAAGGCTCAATACCACTCCAGCCCGATGTCTTTTTTCTTTGGTTTATCGCTGATTGTGTCTTGCCTAATTTGTCGCTGATTTCATTTTCGTTAAGGCCTATAAGTGTCCAGTATAATACTTCCGCAGATGTTACTACCCACCCAGACATAATTACTTCCAATAATTTGAACTCTGTTTCCAATTCTGCATCCAGTTTATCATTTCCTGCTTTTATAGCCAGAGTTCGTTTATTCTTTTTCATTGAATCCAGTGTTCTTCCTGAGTTAGTATAGGCTTCACCTGTTGATTCATTTACAAATGACCTTTTTGCAGTTACTTCTCCAATACCAATTGCGATTCTGACATCAATGGATGGCTTTCTGTTGCTCAATAGGGTTATTTTGTTAATGGCGGTTTTTAACAGAAGGGCTGTTTTAAGTGCTTTCGTGGCATCCTCAAGCTCAATCTGAATACTATCTCCTCTGGTAATTGTGAAACTACTTTCTTCTACATTCGTTCGCAATGTTGAATCAGTTCCAAATGTATCGTAAATGACTTTTAAAACAAGGTCTTCACCTTCAACAGAAAGTTTGGTAGAATCAATAACATCTGCTGTAACTACTGCATTCATATTTTTAGGTTTATTTATTCTTATTTCATTATTAGGCTATAGCCTTATATTGTACCATTATTAGGCTGTAGCCTTATATTTTGATCTAACAGTTTCATTATAAGCTCTATCTTCGTTTTCATATTCACATTCAGATTCCAATATAAGGTTACAGCCTTATATTGTACCATTATAAGGCTGCACCCTTATAATATTTTCTCTACTACCACCATCACTATTTCTGGATGCGCCTGCTAAGTTGACCACTCTGCCCCGTTTTCACTAATTGTCCCATGTTTATCACAAATTTAATAACTTAATTCGATGTATATGTCTCAATTATCACCAGCGGAGTGAGGTTTTTTATTACAGTTTGCCCTCCCTATTGGGATAATTCTTTGGACTCAAATTAAACCAATAAAAATTAACCAATCCAGTCCCATTCTGGGACGATCTGGGACATCTTTATCTGAAAACAATATTAGGCGTTGAACATAATTTTCGACTCACCAGAACTCACCCGATTCAAATTGGGAATTTTCTGAAAATTTGGCCAGAATTTCTCCAAGGATTTTAGCAAAAAAACCAAATCAAAAGTGATTTTGGAAAGACATCTACTAGTTATTGCCTGGCCAGATAAAGTCAATTTGGTTAAAAATTTTGGCAAAATTTCAGAGTCGAATCTGACGACATTAATTAACTATCTGTATATCATTATATAAGGAGAGATTCAGGGAGGCCCTCCAAGCCAGGATCCCGGGATGGGTGCAGGGAAAGTTCTCTAGATAGAGATCGATCCGCAATTTGGTTGGCTCTAATATGTTTCATCCACTAAATTTGTGATCGACTACCCCGGAGTAAATGACCACTCCTCGCCCGGTTCATGTGAAAAAGTTGTTTGGCCATATTAGCCGGAGCCAAACATATTAGGCAAGTGGATCTCATTGAAAAGCTGTAGGTGTTTATTAATTTACGCCATGAATTGGGGGATTCTTGAAGTATTGTACTGAATAAATCTTCACAGAAGTTCGTTTAATTTTAAACAAATCGTAGACAGCTTTTGTCTGATAAGTTGTGTTACCGCAAAAATAGTCATCATTGTAATGCTTTTTGAAACTATCAATAAACTGATATCACTAATGGTATTAGATTATCTAGTTTAGTTTTCCTTATTAAAAATCAACCAAAATATTACCTAACCACGAAAATATTTGATAAATTCGACTCTTCTAGTTCATCGTATGCAGAAATCCAGCTTAATTCCAAAAGGAGAATTCCTCTTTTAATACAAATTGTGTTATGACTAACAAATATGATTGGTTGCTGAAAAAGAATATCAGATCAGTTGACAATTTGAAGCTATGGGGGCAAAACCCGAGGTTAGATCCGGACAATCAATATCACACTATTCGCGATTTTGCCGAAGAAATGACTATTGTCACCTCAGACAGGGAAGCATTAATTGATTTGGCTAAATCATTCGTTGAAAGAGGATTTATACCGGCTGATCCAATTGTAATTTGGCAAAGTGATGAGAACCAAAAATACTATGTAGCTGAAGGTAACCGCAGAGTACTTGTTTTAAAATTGCTTAGGGCACCTCTAAAAGCCCCAAAATCAATTCGATCGGTATTCCTTAAACTGTCGGCAAAAATTAATATACAAGATTTCGAAAAGATTCCTGTCGCAATTGCGCCTAGCTTTGAGGATGCTGAGTGGTACATATCCCAAAGAAATAGTACAACTTCACTTCAACTTCGTTGGGCCAATGAACAGCAAAGGAGATGGATTGCTGAGTTATATGATAAATACAGTGGTGATGTTGCCAAGATAAAATTAATTACCAATATATCAGAATCCGAATTGCAAAATGTATTCAGGATTCTTAAGTTGAAAGAATTTGTCAAAGACATCAAGGAGGAACTATCAGAAGAAGAGTATCAAAATGCAGCTTCAATTAGGTTCCCTCTTACAACACTCGAGCGGTTTTTTAGTTTTAAAGATGTGCGAGACCAATGGGGTATTGAATTCGATGGGTACGATATAAAAATTAATTCAGATCAGACTAGTTTTCTTTATGCCTTTTCTCACCTAATTAAGAAAATGCTTCTGCCAAGAGGTAATGGCGAACGCATCGATTCAAGGACCATTAGAACAGCTGAGAATGTGGTGGAAATTATGAAATCATTACCAGCTGTAAATATCATCCCCATTTCAGAAGAGCCCTCTATTACGGTTGTTGACTTGAAAAATGAAGACCAACAATCCCAATCAAAAGATTTGAATGAATCAATTGCTCCAATAATCGATGAAAAATCGAGGCGAAATAAACTTAAGAATGACCCACACAGGATTAGAGTTATTCCTGATTTTTATGTAATAGAAACTGATAGTTTTAAAATTCAAAAGCTTTTTGAAGAACTGCAACAAATTCCACCGAATAAATATCCTAATTCGGTTGCTGCATCTATTCGAATTTTTTTGGATCTTGCAGTCTTAAAATTTATTGAATCTGAAAATTTAAAAGACCAAATTTGTGCTTTTTACAATAGCGACTTGAGAAGCATTATACTAAGTAAACGACTTGAATATTTAAAACAGAGTAATTCAGGTCTTAAAAACAACAGTATCATTGAAAAATTATTGAATCAAAGGAATCAATACTCGCTAGATGTATTAAATGGTTATGTGCACGGTGAAGGCACTCATTTTTTAAATTTAAATTTTCTCAATGGGTTTTGGGATTTCATGTTCCCTCTATTTGAAAAATTATTAGTTATCAAAGAAATTGATTGATGGTAGGAAAAGCTTACACACCCCTTAGATACCCTGGGGGCAAATCATTATTTTCAGATTATTTTAAATCATATATTAATTTAAATATTGATGGTCCAAGTACTTATGCCGAGCCATATTGTGGCGGAGCAGGGGCAGCCGTAAATCTACTCATAGAAGGTGAGGTCACAAAAATATTATTGAATGATGCAAATTATTCAATTTATGCCTTTTGGGCAAGTCTGAAGCATTTCGGGGAGAAATTTCTTGAAATCTTCGATCAAACTGAAATCACTTTAGATGAATGGAAAAAACAGCGAGTTGTTTTGATTAATTCAGGTCCACATAGCGAGAGCAATCTTGTAAAACAAGGATTTGCAACATTTTTCAATAACCGATGTAATAGATCAGGAATACTCACTTCTGGCCCAATTGGGGGACAATCTGCAATTCAACAGGAAAATGCGAACTATAAGATCGATGCTCGATTTCAAAAAAAATTGCTTAGAGAAAAAATTGTACGCATTATAGAAGTTCGAGATCAAATCGAAGTATACAATCTTGACGCCTTGATTTTCTTGAAGACTAAAATTGAAAGTTTGCCAATCGAAGCACAAACCAGAACGTTCGTATATCTTGATCCGCCTTATTATAACCAAGGATCAGGGTTATATTTTAATTCCTACAAGCCGGATGATCATAAAGTGCTATCAAGATATTTGAAGAATGATCTAAATTACAAATGGTTGCTTTCTTATGATAATGTTCCTTCAATTCGAGCTTTATACTCAGAGTTTGATCAATTCTCTTTTTATATAAACTATTCGGCTCAACAGAGTAAATTAGGAAGTGAACTTCTCATACCAAGCAAAAATTCAGTTTTACCCGCATCTGGTATTATTAAGAAAACCAGCAGAAATAAAACTATTGAGCTAACATATCTTCATTCACCATCGCTTTTTGAAATAATAGAGTAACCCAAAGGATACAAATGCTCTATCAATTGAACGGACAATCCAATTTTTAAGATTAGTGTACCTAACATATTGTTCTATTAGAATTTGGGCTCAATTGAGTAAAAGCTTATTAATTTTCTCAGCAATATTTCTGAAATGTAGGCTTCCCTGAAAGTTGGCCATTTAAAAATAGAGTTGGACAAGGGGGAGGTCATCATATCGTCCCAATCGTATATCTATCGAATATTATCGAATCATATCGTGTCGTTTTTTTCGAATTTTTAAGATATATTTGTAGTATGGAAAATTCAGTATATACTTTTAAGTTAAACATTGATTGGCAATTGATAAGTTTGATTAGCCAAATCGACAGATTTGATAGTTCCTGGACCTCAATAGAAAAGCGGGAGGGACAGAGTTTAAAACAACTGAAATCTATTGCAACTGTTCGTAGTGTCGGAGCTTCCACACGTATTGAAGGCTCAAGGATGACTGATGAGGAAGTTGAAGTATTACTCAAAGACCTTGACATTTCCAAAATTGTAGATAGAGATACTCAGGAGGTTGTTGGGTACTTCGAAACTTTAGATATTATATCTGAATCGTACAATGATATAGGAATCAGTGAAAATGAATTAAAAAACCTTCATAACATCCTTCTGAAATACGGCAAAAAGGATGAATGGCATAGGGGAGATTACAAACAACTTTCCAATGCTGTCGAAGCCACTTTGCCTGATGGTACACGTCAGATTATTTTTCAGACCACAGAAGCCGGGTATCCAACCCAGGATGCAATGCGTCAACTTGTTGAATGGTACAACAATGACAATCAACCCCATCCTTTGGTTAAGTGCGCATTATTTGCTTATGATTTCGTAAGTATTCATCCTTTTCAAGATGGGAATGGAAGGCTAAGCAGGTTAATTGCAACATTGTTATTGCTGAAAAATGGATATAAATGGATTCAATATGTGAGTTTTGAGCATGAAATTGAAAACCGAAAAACTGAATATTACAGGGTTTTGAGAAGCTGTCAGGCAAATCGTCCCAATGAGGATGTAACAAGTTGGGTGATGTTTTTCTTTGATGCTCTGCTAAACATTCAGAGACAACTGATGATTAAACTGGATTCTCAAGGTATCGAAACCCAGCTCTCCCCAAGAGAGAAATCAATTTTGGTTTTTATTAGCAACAATCCTGGTTGTAAATCAGGGGATATTGCTCGGAAATTGGGAATTCCAAGTCCTACCGTTAAAAAAATCTTGCCAGATTTATTAAGTAAAAACCTCATAGAGAAATTTGGAACCGGGCCAGGAACAAACTATTCAATAAAATAAAATTCTACGTTTGGACTATCTCCTTGCTGGGTATACCCTCAAAATAAAACACTTACAAGGTTGACTTGTAGGTGTTTTGTTTTTCACGCCAGGAAGACGCCAGGATATTGGGGGTTTATTGGGTTTTGTGCTAAATTTCTTTGCACCCAATTTCGTTTATTTTTAAACGAATTTGAACTTTCTTTAGCAAGATTACATCAAGGCTAAAGCCTTTGATATTTTGTGGTAGCTTCAATTCGATGGAAGTGGAAATTGATTTTCAAACTTCCAGGTCAATGCATTTATTTTATCTTTTAGTTTGGTCAGTTCCATTATTATTTCGTCAAACGAAGGTGGTTTCTCTTCGTAAATCATCTGGTCCAACATTATTTTGTAATCAGCTTTCCACGCTTCCAGAACTTGAGGGATAGGCAGCATATTAATGGTTTGTGGTTGGTGCAGATTGTAATCTACGCCTCCAATACGTGTAAACTTGTAACGGTGTTCAACGATTGTCTCATACAATAGTCTGTCTTTTAATGCTTTTTCGGCAAAGTCAGTTCTGGATAGTTTATACACATCGTACAAATGACGACTTAACCGATCGACTCTCATTTTTTCATATGGACGATGAAATTCTTCGTGAAGAAGGAAGATCTTCTCTAAAAAGGTTCGTTCAGGATTTACTGTTGGAACATTAATGGGAGGTTGAGCAAAATCCCTATCTGCATATTCTTCATCAACCAACGAGGCAAATGATTGTATTGTAAATGGTTCTCGTAATGAACGGCAACCTATTTCAATTTGAATTTTTGGTTGCAGATAACCGGGCGATGCTATTATATTGGGATAATAAACATTAATGGCTCTGTCTTTATCGCTTTCTTCTTCGTTAACTAACTCAAACTGCAAATCTGAAATTCCTTTTTCCTGAAATTTTGCGATTAAATCAGGGAAAAATGTTTGGGCAACATATACACCTGACGCTTTTCTCAAGGCTGTCCGTTCTTTCTTGCTGAGTTCGCCATCGTAACCCAAATATACTCTGTCAACTGCAAAATCAAGGTCTTCCGAAAAGCGTTCAATCAATTTCCATGCTTTACTTAACGAGGTGCCACCTTTAAAGACCAAATTTTCAGCTACTCCCATTTGGAAGATCACCGCCAGGGTTTGCACCACCCACCAATCTTTTTCAACAGCAAACGGTGCCATGTTTTTTGCACTGGCGATATGTTGAAAAATGATCGATTTCTCGTTGTCCGGTATGTTATAAAAGTTGACTTTTGACATTTAGAGTGCTTTTTTCATGATTTTTTGAATCCAAACCGGAGCCAACTTTATATCGTGAAGTAAATCTATCGGATTTTCTTTTTTCAATAGGCCGACAATTTTCTTTTCTTCCGAATCAGTTACGTTATTGATCTTTATTTCCCGTAATGCTTGAATCACCAAACTGCTTATTTTACCTTTTGCCAAAAGACTTTTAGGTGTGGTTTTCTTAAATTTTATGGTGCGTTTTCCAATCTTCACAACACGGGCTGCCCCATCGGATAGAAACACCAATTTCATAGGAACCTGTGTGCTTAATCCTAAAGCACTGAGGGCATAAACACCTGTTGGGACAATTCGAATTCTATCTCGTTTTGCAATTCCTTTTGCCACTTCTTCGGCCGAAGGTAATACCTCACCAATGTATTGGCTTATTATGGGTCGAACATATATGCCTTGTGCAACACGAGCAATTCGTTTTTCTTTCGCCAAGCGGTGCAAAGACAATCGTATTGCTTCAGACGAACCTAGGTCATGAAAATCTTCAGGAAATAACAGATTTCCTCTCTTGACTTTCAGGATTTTTTTATATACTTTATCTTCAATGCTTTGCATATGAATTATGCTTTTTATTTGTAACAAATATAGCAATAATATGTTACAACATCATGTGTCAGTCCCCTTCTTTATGCTTCGAATAAGTTCGTTCGCAACATTTGAACTTTCAAGCCGCATGATGCTTTCCTCGGCATTGCCGAAGCTTAAAAGGTTGACGCTTCCATACCACACAATCTTTTGGTCCACAACAGCAAATTTTTGATGGATATTTGATTTAAAAACAATGACAATACCAAAGGTTTTTAACAACTCGATAGCTGTCTGCCAAGCACTCAAATCCTTGTCTTTGAAATCTTCGGAAGGCCTGGTCACCACAACCACTCTTACGCCATTGTTAAGTGCTGTCCTAAGATTCTGCATCATATGTAAAGTACGTCGCTTCGAGACAAAAGGGCTTACAATCAATATCTCCCTGGAGGTGTAGGCAAGGTCATTGAAAAAGACTGGTAAGAAATTACTTTTATCAAAAATGATATCCGTATTTTCTGATTTCAAATTTTCACCTTTTGCTTTATATCCAATCGAGGCGTAGCCGGAAAGCCGCTTATTGTACATCTTTTCCAACATACTAACCCTGACATCCACGTAGTCATAAATCAAAACCTCTTTTTTAGTTTTGAACAATCGGTGAAGCCTGCCTGCATATTGCTGTAAGGTTCCTTTCCACGAAATCGGCATAGCAAGAAAAAGGGTGTCAAGCCTTGGTTCATCAAAGCCTTCGCCAATATAACGGCCTGTTGCAACCAATGTTAGAGGTTTGTCATTTGTAACTTCTGAAATCCGGATCATGGTTTTCCTGGTTTCCTTAATACCCATACCACCCGTGAGCGAAATAACATCCGGAATCCTTTTGCTTAGTTCGTTGGCAAGTGTCTTAACGTGGTCCGTCCTTTCTGTAAGAACAAGGCAATTTCTGTCATTTTTATGGCATTGTACCACATCATCAACAATCAACTGATTTCTCATTTCATTTTCGATGATCGCGGCATACAATTCATGAATTGAAATATCTTTCTCTTCTTTATCGACCGATGTATTGAAAGAAGTGAAGCGAGGTATAATAAAATGATCAAAAGGCCTTTTCTCCGCTTGTTTTTTTGCATCATCCCGAAATCGAATCGGACCACACTGCATAAAGATTATGGGATGATGACCATCCTTTCTGGCAGGAGTAGCTGTCAACCCATAAACGTATTTCGCGTTCACATTTTTCAATATCATTTCAAAACTGAAAGCCGAAACATGATGACACTCGTCAACGATTACCATGCCATAATCTTTCACACAATCTTTTAATTCTCCCAACCTGTTGAGCGATTGCATGACAGCAATATCAATAATACCGTTCAATGTTTGTTTCCCTCCCCCCATCTGTCCTATAATGCTTTTATTTTCTCTTCTTTTTCTGGTTACGGGAATATCAATAGCCGGGAATGTCTCGTTGATTGTCAGAAAGGCTGAAAGCTTTTCTTTCCATTGAGATACCAAGCTGACCTTATCAACCAAAATCAGTGTATTGACTTTTTTTTCAGCAATCAGCTTTATGGCTGCGACTGTTTTGCCAAAAGCCGTTGTCCCGCAAAGTATGCCATCATCGAATTCCAACAATTTTTCAACAGCCAAGGGTTGTTCGTCCCGAAGGCTACCGTTAAATACTACATCGATCTTTCTGCCGTGATTGGTTTTATCGGTCCAATATACTTTCATCTTCATTCCATCAAACAATTTCCTTATGTCCGTTTCACATCCCCTTGGCAAGCACAGGTATTCAGTTGTTTCATCCGAACAAGATATAATCCTTGGTTTATCGAAAGTCGGCAAGCGCATCGCCTGGGCTCTGTAAAATTCAGGATTTTTGAATGCAGCCAGTCGTTTCAAGTGATTCAATGCTTTTGGTGAAATCCCTGCCTTGGGTATAAACAACATGTTTGCTTTTACAATTTCAATTTTTTTGGGAAAATCATTCTTCGTGACTTCTGTCTTTTTATTGCTTTCCCATGGTTTGGGTGCTTCTTCATCGTCTGTCTTCAAAATTCCAAGCTCACTTCCCGGACATAGCCGAGATATTAGTTCCTCCAGATTCCCTTCAGAGAGTCTTCGTACGGATGATAGAAAAGCCCACTGATCATCAATGGGCTGAAAATGTTCATTGATGAAGATGCTGTTGCTCTCTTTTCTTGCAGTTTTTTGCAGCGGTAGTGCTATTAAATTGCCGAACCCACCTTTCGGCATGGTATCCTGGTTCGGGAAAAAACGGTCATAGGATTTAAAAGTTATCTCGTGCCTCTTATTCATGGCAAAGGTAAGGATGGCGCTTCCAAACTTCCGGGCTAAAGTAGCGAGTACAGGATGTTCAAAGAAAAACCAGGCATGGGCTCCATTTCCGGACCGTGACCTTTCCACTGTTACGGGAATTTCAAAAAAAGAGCATACTTGTCTGAGCACTGTTATATCTTTTTGCCATCCTTCATCGTCAAAATCGATAGCTAGAAACCAACAGGTCTCATCACAGAGCATCGGATAAATCCCGGCAACAAGATTTTCCTGGCCGCGTAAATGTGCTTCAACAGCCATTTCATTCATAGGGAGGAAATCCTGATTACTGCATTCCGAGCATTTTATTTTCGGTTTCTGACAAATGCCCTGTTTCCATTCATTGCCGCAAGCAGGCGAATATCCGGCAGTCCCTTTGACCTTATTTTCCCATCTTTTGGCAAATACATCTTCTCTTCCCCTAAACAGCGACATAAAGACTCTGACCTTTGCGAAAGGTGTAGATCTTTTATCTATGGTTTCAGTTGAAGGGGATGTCTGTGCTTCTATTTCCTGCTCAAATAATTCAGGATCAGATGCAGGGAGATGTCCAGAAACCACATATTGACCAGCAAGGGCTTCACCTGGAGTGAAATTCTCACAGGTTTGGCTGCGGTCCCCTTCATCAATGCCCAATTGAGTTTTTAAGCGTTTTAATTCTTCTTTCAAACGATTATTCTCAATAATTATTTTCCGGAAATTTTCAGGCAATTCCTTGTTGTCCACGATTTACATGATTGTAAATTTAAATTTTTCGACACTTCCCCTGCTCTCTTGTCAATGATTTTTGATAAACAAGTGATGCTACTGGTCGAAAAAAGGGATTATCTTTTAGATTTTACCCAAATATAAGAACTAATTCCGGCACAGATGATTTAATATTTCCCGGCAGCGGAGGTTTTTTATTTCGGCTTTTCCATCCTAATTTATAACAAAAATTATTGAGCATTTAGAAATATATGTTCGCGAAAATCTTGGCATTAATAAACCAAATTATTAATTGTTTTTGACTTGGATAATTCTGACATTTAAGGGTCAAAATCAGTCAAAAAACCCGCCAGGAAATCCGCCAGGTTTTCCGACAACCAGTGTTAACCAGTGGAAAATAAAAAGTGGAAATGACAACCAGTGTTAACCAATATCAACCAGTGGAAACTCAAAATGGGTTAGACCTCCCACTCATAATCAGGGGGTCGTAGGATCATGCCTACACAACCAGTGCGAACCAGTATC
>TBL_comb47_HYPODRAFT_10003574_pt1 | contig 18296 bp, 13 predicted proteins | sample TroBogypolimnion_40_FD_10682 | JGI IMG/M metagenome (IMG submission 10682)
GGCTCGTGCACCGGCGCATACGCGCGCGGCGCCATGTCGGCGACGACGAGTTTTTCCACGCGCGCCGGAAATTGGAGCGCGAATTGCATCGCGGTTTTGCCGCCCAGCGAATGACCGACGACGACGGCGCGGTCCAGATTTTGCGCGCGGAAAAATTCCTCCACGTCGGCAGCCAGAAGCGGATAATTCATCTCCACCGCAGCCGGTGACCGGCCGTGGTTGCGCTGGTCGAGCGCGAACACGCGAAAATTTTCCGCCAAACAGAGCGCGATGGGATGCCAGTTGTCGCCCGCGCCAAAAAGTCCGTGCAGGAGAATCACCGGCTGGCCCTGACCAGAAACTTGAAAATGAAGTTGCATCGTCAAAATATCGCGCAGTTTGTAGCAGCCGGAGCAAAGACGTTCAATGCTTGAAATAAAACCACCACCGGGGAAAATGCGCGTCAATGAATTTGCAATTGTTTTCCCGTTCAATGCGCGCGCCGGCCGCACTGGCAATTTTGTTCTGCCTCGCGCTCCCGCTGGCGGCCGCGCCGGCGGGGCCGACGCTGCGATTTGACTTCGGCCAAGGTCAGCCGCTCGACAATCCGCTCGGGAAGTTCATGTATTTCGTACCGCTGATTTCGCCGGAGCAGGTTTTCGTTTTCACCAATGCCGGCAACACGCAATGCGCGCGGGTGACGGCGTTTCATTGCCGGACGAACGGATTGCTGTTCCACGCGGTCTGCGAATACGACATTGACGGCGAAGGTTTGCAGCGAAATGTTTTCGATCATGCCGCCGTCCTCCGCCGCCGCGCCGCCGAACTGCAAGCGGGCAAAACGCTCGCGCACCAGCTCGCCGCCATCAACGTACAAGGCGCGGGCAGCGGCAGCATCGAGATCGACGGCTCGCTGACCAACGGCCGCCCCACCGTCAGCGAACTGCGCCTGCGCTTCAACGGCCGTGGTCATGCCAGCCCCGTTAGCATCCGCCTCGCGGATATTTCCCGGCGCGACGGCAAATTAGTTTTTGCAAATGAAACCGTCGCGCGGGTCAACCAACTGACGTTCCGGGAAAAAGCAGGTCCGCCCAAAATGGAAGTCACGCTCGCCTCGGTGAAACGAAAAGATGCCGGCGAGGGCCTGTGGCAAAATCTGGTGGGCGGCCTGAAAGGCGCGGCGGCCAATCTGTTTCTACCGCCGCTGACGATCACACCGGAGGGCCATCGCGCGATGATGGATTTTGGGCTGGCGCTGGCGCAGCAACAGCCGACTTTCACGTTCCCGTTTGCCACGCGGCTAAAAACCGACCCGACCGATACACCCTGATTTTACTCGTCGTCGCGTGTGGGAAACTCGAAGGTGATCTTGCCCTTCTTGTCAATCACAAGGAATGCCGGGAATGGCTTGCCGGATTTAGAAATGAATTTCTCCAGCACGTCGCTTTTTTTGTCCTTGAGAATTTTTGCAGCCTGCACCGCGTCAATCGGCTGCTCCAAAATCGTCTTGCCGATGGGCTTGAACGTGCAGCGTTTTTCTGCGCGCTGAGAATTTTCACAGACATAACCGGCGGCAATTTCCGTGTCGAAAACCTGACCGCCGCACTTCGGGCATTTGCCCACAACGGCCTTGCCGGTGAAATCAAGCTTCGGCGGCGGTTCGCTACTCTTGCGGCGCCCCTTGCCTTCGCGCACGGGAAACTCAAACGCCGTCTTGCCGTCTTTCACCACGAGCATCGCCTCGAACTTGCGGTTCGTTTTTTTGGAAATGAATCCTTTCAGCAAATCCGTCTTGCCGTCGGCCAAAAGTTTCTTTACCTGCTCCACGGAAATTTCCTGCTGCAAAATGATTTTGCCGGTGCGGAATTCGCAGAACGGCGTCGGCCCGACGTGATGCTCGCAGGTATAATTCATCCCGGTATCGAACACGCGCCCGCCGCACTTCGGGCACTTGCCCAAAATTTCCTTGCCCGTGAAATCCACCGGCTCGGCGTTTTCACCTTCCTTCGGCTGGCCGAAATCAAACTCCACCTTGTGCTCGGCGGTCATTTTCAAAACCGCCGCGAACGGAAAACCCTGCTTGCTGCGGAAACCTTGCAACGGGCCGATGACTTTTTCGGTGATAATTTTTTCGACTTCCTCCGGTTCAAACATCCGGCTGCACAACGTTTTCCAAAATGCAAAGTCGCACTTCACGCATTGAAACTGCTTGTACCGCTCATGAATTTCGCCGCCACATTTCGGACACGGCACATTGAGCGTGCCGAAGTCGCCCGGAATCGTGTCGTATTCAAATTTCTTGGCGCTGTCCACAATGCGGCGCGTCATGTCCGCAATGCCTGTCATGAACTGCTCGCGACTGACTTTTCTCCGCTGCATTTCCTTCAATTGAAATTCCCAGTCACCGGTCAATTCCGGCTTCGTGAGTTCGGGAATGCCTAATCCGTTGAGCAGTTCCATCAACGAAAACGCCTTCGCCGTGGCCTGCAACTCGCGGCCGTTGCGATGCACGTATTCCTCGTAAATCAAACCTTCAATCGTCGCCGCGCGCGTGGCCGGTGTGCCGAGACCTTTCTCACTCATCGCCTCGCGAAGTTCATCGTCGTCAATGAGTTTGCCCGCGCCTTCCATCGCCGAGAGCAACGTGGCTTCCGAATATCTTGCCGGCGGTTTGGTGACGTTTTCTTTGACCTCGATGTTGGCAGTCTTGACCGTTTCGCCGGCTTTCACCGGCGCAAGGCTCGGCGTTTCATCGGAATCCGACTGCTTGCCGTAAACCGTCAGCCAGCCGGGCGACACTAAAACTTTGCCGGCACTCTTGAACGGCTCGCCTTCGACGCGCGTGATGCGGTTGGTTTCCAGAAATTCCGCCGCCGGATAAAAAATGGCGAGAAAGCGTTTCGTGACAAGGTCGTAAAGTTTCTGCTCGGGCTCGCTCAACGATTTCGGCGCGAGTTGCGTCGGGATGATGGCGAAGTGATCGGAGACTTTCGCGTTATTGAAGATGCGTTTGTTCGGATGCACCCAGCCGCTTTTCAAAATCTGGTCGGCAAAAACCGAATAGCCGGTAACGCCTTCGAGCATCGCCATCGTGGCTTTCACCGTGCCAATATAGTCTTCCGGCAACGCGCGGGAATCCGTTCGCGGATACGTCAACACCTTGTGTTTTTCGTAAAGCGCCTGTGCCAGGCCGAGCGTGTTTTTTGCGCTGAAACCAAAGCGCGAGTTCGCATCGCGCTGCAAGCTCGTCAAATCATAGAGCAGCGGCGACATCGAAGTCGTCGGCTTGCTTTCCTCGGTGACGATGCCGGGCTTGCCGAGACATTTGGCTTTGATTTCCTCGGCTTTCGCCGCGTCCCAAATGCGCTCGGCCTTGAGCTGTTCGTCGTCAGCCTTGGAAAATTTTTCATCGAACCACCGGCCGCTATAATTGCCGGCGGCGCAATCGAAAGTGCCGATGACTTCCCAAAAATCGCGCGGCTTGAATCCGCGAATCTTCGCCTCGCGCTCGACGAGAATCGCCAGCGTCGGCGTCTGCACGCGACCGACGGTCGTCTTAAAAAAACCACCGAGCTTGGAGTTGAACGCCGTCATGGCGCGCGTGCCGTTGATGCCCACGAGCCAATCGGCTTCGCTGCGACTCGTCGCCGCGTCGGAGAGCGGAATCATTTCCTCGTCCGACTTGAGCGCGGCAAATCCTTCGCGGATGGCGGCGGGCGTCATGGATTGCAGCCAGAGCCGCTGAATCGGCTGCGGCGCCTTGGTGTAGCGAACGATGTTGCGGAAAATCAATTCGCCTTCGCGGCCGGCGTCGCATGCATTGATGAGGGAGGTGACATCCTTGCGTTTGATGAGCTTTGCGACTGCTTTCAGGCGCGACGCGTTTTTTTCAATCGGCTCCAAATCAAAATGCGGCGGGATGACCGGCAGGCATTTGAACGTCCATTTGCCGCGCGCGGCCTCGACGCCTTCCGGCGGCACGATGGTCAGCAAATGGCCGACGGCCGAGGTCACGACATACTCGTCGTTCTCGAAATAATCGTCGTGCTTCTGAAACTTTCCGAGCGCCTTGCTGATGTCGCTGGCGACGGACGGTTTTTCGGCGATGATGAGTGCTTTGCCCATGCGTTGAATCCATCTTTACGACGTGCGCCGCCGGTTGCGCAACTTTATTTTTTGGGAGAAACTATTTTTTAAGGCACAAACGGCCACCGATGCAACACCGATGCAAACCGCAAATACACCTTGAATTTACAAGGCAATTCCATTTTTCAACCAACCACTACGGACCCGCATTTATTGACCCGAAAAAAATTGCGTTTCAGCGGTGGAAATCTGTGACCGGGAAAATCATTCCCGCGCTTGCGTTCGTCCGGTGGCCAATTAAACTCCGCGCCCGATGTTGAATTTGTCCACGCTCAACCCCCAGCAGCGCCAGGCCGTCGAAGCGATTCGCGGTCCGGTGCTGATTCTGGCCGGCGCAGGCACGGGCAAAACGCGCGTCATCACCTTCCGCATCGCGCACATGGTCGAACGGGGCGTCGCGCCCGGCAATATTCTCGGCGTCACTTTCACGAACAAGGCCGCGCGGGAAATGCAGGAACGCGTTACCAAGCTGCTGCCCCGAAGCCGGAAACCAGAAAACCGAAACCCGAAGGAAGCACGGGAAAACCGCCCGACAATCTGCACGTTTCACTCGCTCTGCGTCCGCATTTTGCGCCAGCACATTGACCGGCTCGGCTACAAAAAAAACTTCGTGATCTACGACGAATCGGAACAGCTTGCGGCGGTGAAAAAAATTCTTTCCGCCATTTCCGCCAAGGGCGAAAAGACCGATCCCGGCGCCGTGCTGGCAATGCTGAGCAAATTCAAAAACGGCGGCGAAAAATCCCAGCTCTTTGGCGACCCGAGCGTCCGCGCGCTGGCGTTGCACGTTGCCCAGCGCTACGAATCCGCGCTGCACGCCTGCAACGCGGTGGATTTTGACGATTTGATTCTGCTCACGCTGCGGCTCTTTCGCGAGCATCCGGACGCGCTCGCGGCCTGCCGCGAAAAATATAAATTCGTCATGGTGGACGAATATCAGGACACCAACGCTGCGCAGTTCGAGTTGGTGCACGCGCTCACGCGGGAACACCGGAATTTTTGCGTCGTCGGCGATGATGACCAGAGCATTTACGGCTGGCGCGGCGCGGAAGTGGCCAATTTGTTGAATCTGGAAAAACATTTTCCCGAAGTCAAAATCGTCAAGCTGGAACAGAATTATCGCAGCACGACGACCATTCTCAACGCCGCCAACGCCATCATCAAAAACAACGTCCAGCGACGCGGCAAATCGCTCTGGTCGAGCAAAGGCGCGGGCGCAAAAATCCTGCTGAACACTTACGGCAACGACGAGGACGAAGCGCGCGAAGTCGTGGCGGCGATTGAATTCAAGCGGCTCGCGCACCGGATTCCGTGGGCGGATTGCGCGATTTTATTTCGCACCAACCAACAATCGCGACCGCTGGAAACCGCGCTGCGCGCAGCGGGCGTGCGCTATCATTTGATCGGCGGACAAAGCTTTTTCGACCGGCGCGAGATCAAGGATTTTATCGCATTCGTCAAAAGTTTTCTCAATCCGCATGACGACATCAGCCTGCTGCGCATTGCCAACGTGCCGGCGCGCGGATTGAGCGACGTGACGATGGAACGTCTGCTCGGCGCGAGCCACGAACGCAAGTGCTCCGTTTTCACCGCGATGAAAAATCCGCTCGTGACAACGACGTTCCAAAAAAACACGCGGGAGAGCATCGAGGCGTTTGTGGAATTCATCGAGCGCGTGCATGGCGAATTGCAAACGACCGCAAACGAATTTCGCCTGCAAAATTGGGCGGAACGCTTCCTCGAGGAAACCGGCTACTTCGCCGAACTGCGCCGGTTGGAAAAAAATCCCGAGACCAGCGAGGCGCGCGTCCGCAATTTGAAGGAGTTGCTGGCGACGATGGACGGCGTCGGCAATTTGCCCACCGAACGGTTGGAAAATTTCCTGGAAAATATCACGCTCGACAGCGACCGCGCGGAGGACAAAGAAAACACCAGCGACGCTGTGACGCTCATCACGATGCACTCGTGCAAGGGACTGGAATTTCCGCACGTCTTCATCGTGGGATTGGAGGACGGCCTGCTGCCGCATTCGCGCTCGAAGGTCGAGGGCACGTTAGACGAGGAGCGGCGGCTGTTCTACGTCGCCGTGACGCGCGCCATGCAGACGCTGGCCATCAGCCATTGCGGCGGCCGCAAGAAATATGGCCAGTTGCTGCCCTGCCAGCCGTCGCCGTTCCTGAAGGAGTTGCCGGCGGAACTGGTCGAAACTTCGGATGCCAAATCCAAAACGCCAGTCGCGCAGGAATCGGGGAAAAATCTCTTCGCCGCGATGCGGCAGGCGGTGAGTTAAAAAAATCCCCGGCGCCGCCGAAGCTTCGCCGGGGTGGAATGGCCGAAAACGAATTAACGCCAGTAGCCGCGTTCGTGGTGCCAGCCGTAATGGTCATGCCACGCGCGGCCTTCGATCCAGATCGCGTGCGGTCGCGGCGGTAACTCCCAGTGCCCGCCCACCCAATACCAACCGCCGTTCCAAACGTATTCGCCGCTGACCCAGATGTAGCCCGGTCCGGGCGCGAGCACAACGGTTTCTACCGGTGGTGGCGGCGGGGCTTGTTGTACCACAACGGTGGTGGAAGCTGTCGCCGAGGATTCACCCACGGTGGATGGCGTGTTGATCATGTAATTGACCACCTTGTCGGTCACGCCCGCGTCCCGCAATTCGATGATGTCCGCCGCGCTCAAATGAAACACGGTGCGGGAACTTTTGATCTGGCTGACGATCACGTCCTCGCTGATGCCGGCTTTGGCGAGCGCTTTTACATCCGCCAGGCTCAAGGGCTGGCCTTGATCCACTTTGACGTAAGTCTGCGGCGCCTGCGATTTGAGCCGGGCTTCCTGTTCCCGGTCCATCGAGTTGCCAATCAAGCCGCCGGCCAGCGCGCCAGCCGCTGCGCCGATCAACGCATCCTGTCCGCCGTGGCTGTGCCCGCCGATGGCCACGCCGGTGAGCGCGCCCAAGGCACCGCCAATCAAGGCGCCGGAACCCGTGTTGTTTTGCGTGCCGTCGGGATTCTGACACCCCGTCAGAATCACCGCCGCGCCCGCCATTGTTGCTAATAAAATTTTGGTTTTCATAATTTCTCGCTGTGGCTTGGCCACTGGTTAATGACATTCTATGCAACACTGGGGTTCAAAAAAAGTTTCTTTTGGCCCCGCCAAGCAAGGAATGATTTGCACCCGGCCGCAACTCCGCTTTAATGGTGCCGTGATTGCAAAACGTGTCATCCCCTGCCTGGACGTCCACGACGGCCAGGTCACGCGCGGCGTCCAGTTTGGCGTCGCCGAACACGGCGGCCTCAAAAACGTCGGTGACCCCGTGGAACTCGCCCTCCGCTACAACGAGCAAGGCGCGGACGAAATGGTGTTCTTCGACATCACCGCCACCGCACACAAACGCGGCACCATGATTGACGTCATCGAGCGCGCCGCCGACCAATGCTTCATGCCCCTCACCGTCGGCGGCGGCATCAAATCCGTGGACGACATGTTCACCATGCTGCGGGCCGGCGCGGACAAAATCTCCATCAACTCCAGCGCCATCGCCAATCCCGAACTCATCCGGCAGGGCGCGGAAAAATTCGGCAGCCAATGCATCGTCGTTTCCATTGACGCCAAGAAAACCGCGCCGGACCAATGGTCTGTATTCGCCGCCGGCGGACGCAAGGAAACCGGTCTCGATGCGCTCGAATGGGCCAAACGCGCCGTGGCGCTGGGGGCCGGCGAGATTGTTTTGAACTCCATTGACGCCGACGGCACCAAGGCTGGCTTTGACCTCGTCATCACCCGCCGCATCAGCGAAGCCGTGGGCGTGCCCGTGGTGGCCAGCGGCGGCGCGGGCAGTCTGGAACACATGGCCGAAGTCTTGTTGACTGGCAAAGCCGACGCCGTCCTCGCCGCCAGCATCTTCCACTTTGGCACCTACACCGTCGGCGACGTGAAGCGGTTTTTGCACGAGAAAAAGATTCCCGTGCGGCTTTGATGGCAGGGGCACCCAGAACCCTTCACGCTCCCCTTGGGTACCCCGAACACGGGCGCGGGGCTTAAACTCCCCCACGGCCCCGCAAGGGGGTCCCCCGAGTTAGGTATGGGACGAAGTGACGTGGCTCGGTTTAATCCCTAGGTCAGGCGTTTGCCGGGAACCTTCTCCCGGCAGCTGCTAAGGCAGGGAAAGGGGCTAAACGTGCCTAAAACCCCGCTTTTCCTTGATTTTCGACGATTTTTGCTGCTTGGGCAGTCGTTTCCCAGTCTTGGGCAGTCGTTTCCCAGTCTTGGGCGGTCATTTCCCAGTCTTGGGCGGTCATTTCCCAGTCTTGGGCGGTCATTTCCCAGTCTTGGGCGGTCATTTCCCAGTCTTGGGCGGTCGTTTCTCAGTCTTGGGCAGTCGTTTCTCAGTCTTGGGAAGTCGTTTCCCAGTCTTGAGAAGTCACTTCCCAATCTTGAAAAGTCGCTTCCCAACATTGAAAAGTCGCTCCTCAACCTTAGATTGTTGCTGCCCAACCTCGGGAAATCGCCGCCCAACATCGTTAAAGGCCAGCCCAAGGCATGTAAATGAGAGATATAGGTGGTTAGGTCGCCGCTGAGTCAAGAGATGTCGTCCCGGAAGCTTGATTTGTGACGACGCAAGTAATGGACGGCGCGGGTCAACCTCGCCATCGCCGGGGACGAGACTTTGGATGGATCTGCCAAGGTGCAGATGACGATGAATCGTCGCGGCCAACGGCATCTGAAGCTGCTCCCCGCCGGTTTCGTCCAACCTCCATCCGTCGGGAAGGTATTGAGGGAACTGTGCTTATCCCGTTGTTTGCCAAACAAGCTTCTGAACCTAGCCCAGAACTTCAGGGCTGGGTCCGCCGAGGCCAAACGATTCAGTCCCGAAAGTACGGCAACGGCTGCTTTCATCCCGGCGGGACTGGGTTTAACGCAAGACGAGTTTCCCAATGCTAAAGCACGGGGAAATTTTCAAAAACCATCGCCACCTAATGTGGCAAGCAACCGGAAAAAACCGAGGCGGGAACGTTTAGCGGCAGGGCGGGTCGCCGGCGAGCGTGGGAAGCCGGGGACGGAGTTAGTCCAGCGGCGGCAGATTTTTGGGGGCAGCCCAACCTTGTCGCATCAGGCCGAGCAGATGGCGCAGGGCGGCTTCGTAGGTTTGGGATTGCTCGGCGGCGAGTTGGTGGGCGCGCTTATCGAGTTGCGCGGCCATGGCCAAGGATTTGTCCGCCGGACAACCAAGAGCGGTCAGGACGCGGGCAAGCTCGGCGTGGTCCATAATGATTTTCCGACTTGGTTCCGCCAGGTGCGGCACCCCGGTGGCCAGCGCGGGCACCGGGACCGTCAGCCCGAGTGCCCGCCGGCGAAGGGGCGGACGGCGTTATTTGACGTTGGCCGCCGGGACAATTTTCACGCTCAGCAAGGTTTGCTTAGTGACCGGCCGGTCGCCGGGCACGGTGGGCGTGGTGGCAATCTTTTCCAAGACATCATCCCCCTTGATGAGCTTGCCGAAGGCCGTGTATTGGCGGTCGAGGAAACGGGGATCGCCGTGGCAGATAAAGAACTGGCTGCCGGCAGAATCGGGATGGTTCGAGCGCGCCATGGAGAGGACGCCGCGCACGTGCGGCTGGTCGTTGAACTCCGCTTTGACTTGATGACCAGGGCCGCCCGTGCCCCAAAGATGCTGCTTGGCGTCGTCTTTGGTATTGGGATCGCCGCCCTGAATCATGAAGCCTTTGATGACGCGGTGAAACGCCGTGCCGTCATAAAAGCCGGCTTGCGCGAGCTTCTTGAAATTCTCGACATGTTTGGGCGCGACCTCCGGCCAGAATTCGAGGACGATTTCACCGGCGCTGGTGGTAAGGATGGCAACTTCGCTCATAAAAATATTCAGTGAGGAGACGGTTTATTTCACGCTGTCGGCCGGCACAATTTTAATGCTCTCGATGTTCACCCGCTTAATCGGGCGATCCGGCGTTTCGGTGGGCGTGGTGGCAATTTTGTCCAGCACCTCAAAGCCCTTGATCAGATTGCCGAAGACCGTGTACTGGCCGTCGAGATTGCCGGCATCGGCGTGACAGATAAAGAACTGGCTGCCGGCAGAGTTGGGATCCATCGCACGGGCCATGGAAAGAATGCCGCGAGCATGGTGCTTGGCGTTGAATTCCGCGTTGATCGTGTACCCGGGACCGCCCTGCCCCCAAGTACCCTTGGCGGATTCATCCTTCGTGTTGGGATCGCCGCCTTGAATCATGAAACCGGGAATCACCCGGTGAAACGCCGTCCCGTCATAAAAGCCCTTCTTGGCGAGAGTCTTGAAATTGTCGACATGTTTCGGCGCCACTTCGGGATAGAACTCCACCACCATCACGCCTTCGCTGGTGGTGATGACGCCGACATCATTCGTGTTCGGCGCAGCCGGCGTGGCCGCGACCGGAGCAACCGGCGCGACGGGTTTATCATTGGAACAACCGGTCGCCAACAACGCGGCGACGGTCCAGACGCAAAAGAGGGGCAAGGTTATTTTCATGGCCGCAACATTTTCCATACGCGCCGCCAAAAGTCACGCGCGGAATGCGGGGAAATTTCAGCGCGCCCGCCGGAACCGCTCGCGCTCCGCCCGATTATGGCGGTCGAGCTTTTCCTGCACCTGCGCCAGCGCGCCCTGCAACTGGCGGAGGAAATTATCACAACTCGCCGTCGCGCCACCAAACCCCGTCACCGTGTCGCGCTCCGCGAAATCATTCGTCACCACCAAGACCTCGCCGTAATCCTGAAAGCGCAGCGCCGCCCGCTCAATGAGTTCGTCCGCCGTCTGCCCCGCCCGCGAGTACAAGACCTCGACCGCCGAACCTACGACCGCTTGCGGCCGACGATACCGCGCGCCCCGGCCATCAAAGAACACCGTCACCGGCGTTCCACACGCGTCCTGATAGAGCGCAAGTATTTCCACTAGCGCATCCCGCGCCGCCTCGGAATGACGGGGCTGCCCCTCCGCCAACTCGGGCCAACTGTGGAGCAGGCTGTAGCCGTCAATGAGGATGCGAACGAGCGCCATTAGGAGCAATTAACTGTAAGCATTCCGTTCCAGCAGCGAAAACGCGTTCAGCGACCCAGCCAGCCGCCGTCAATGTTCAACACCGCGCCGTTCAAATAATCCGCATCGCCGCTCGCGAGAAACACGCAGCCGCCGGCAATATCTGACGCCGCGCCCCAGCGTCCTTCCGGAATGCGGTCGAGGATGGCTTGGTTCCGCACGGGATCGGCGCGCAGCGCCTGGGTGTTTTCCGTGGCAATATAGCCCGGCGCGATGGCGTTGACATTGATGCGTTCCTTCGCCCATTCATTGGACAGCGCCTTGGTGACACCCGCAATGCCGTGCTTGCTCGCCGCGTAAGCGGGCACGGTGATGCCGCCCTGGAACGACAACAGCGACGCGATATTCACGAGCTTTAACCGCGCCGTCGCGGGCGCGAGCGCCCGGCCGGCTTCGATCCACCACTTGCCCACAGCTTGCATGAGGAAGAACGGAGCATTGAGATTAGTGGCCATGACCGCGTTCCAATCCGCCTCGGAAAAATCCTTGGCGGGCGCGCGCCGGATAATGCCGGCGTTGTTGACCAGCACGTCAATCTTGCCCGTCCGCGCCAAAATCTGCGCGATGATGTCGGCGGCTTCCTTTTGCGTGCCGGTGCCGAGGTCGGCGTTGTGCGCAATGAAACTGCCGCCCGCAGTTTGCACCGCCGCAGCCGTGGCGCTCAAGTCGCTGCGCGCCACTCCAACAACGGTGGCGCCTTCGCGGGCAAAGGCCGCCGCGACGGCTTGCCCGATACCCCGGCTCGCTCCGGTGACGACGACAACTTTATTTTGGAATTTCATAATTATTTTTTCCGCGATTGCAACGGGGTTCCTCGGCGGCGACGACTATTTCAAATCCACCGGCTTCACGGCATCCATGTCGTCGAAGACTTGGTTTTCGCCGGCCATGCCCCAGATGAATTTATAGTTGCCGGTGCCGACGCCGAAGTGCATGGACCAATTCGGCGACAACGCCACTTCGTCGTTGTGCAAAAACAAGTGGCGCGTCTCCTGCGGTTCGCCGAAGAAATGCGCCAGCACTTTGTCCCCGAGATCGAAATAAAAATAAATTTCCGTGCGCCGCCAGTGCGTGTGCGGCGGAAACGAATTCCACACGCTGCCGGGGTCGAGCGCGGTGAGGCCCATGACAAGCTGACAACTTTGGATGCCGCCCTGATGGATGAATTTGTAAATGGTCCGCCGGTTCGCCGTGTCCGGCGCGCCGAGCGCCACCGGCGTGGCATCAGCCGCTTTCATCATCCGCGCCGGATGCGGCGCGTGCGCGGGGCAGGAGAGAAAATAAAATTTCGCCGGCTGGTTCGCGTCGTCGCTGGTGAAAGCGACCTGTTTGGTGCCCAGCGGCAAATAGACGCAATCGAGTTTGTCCAGCGCGAAGGTCTGGCCGTCGGCAACGACTTTGCCAGACCCGCCAACATTAATCGCACCCAACTCGCGGCGTTCGAGAAAAAACGCGCGACCGGTTTCCTTGTGATTCGGCAATTCCACGGGCTTGGTCGTCGGCATCGTACCGCCCACGACGAGGCGGTCGAGATCGGTGAAGTGCCCGGTGATGCTGCCGGGTACAAAGAGGTTCCCAATCTGAAAAATGTCGCGCAATTCCTGGGTGGAAAGACCGATCAAGTCCTGCGGACGCGGCGTGCGGCGGATGGTGTTTTCAAACATGCAGGGAGCTTCGCAAAAAAGGCCGCCGCCGACAAGCCCTTGCCGGCGACGGACGGCAAAAATTTATTTTCCCAGTTAAGTCGCCTCGAAAACTGGTTTCAGAAAATCAGTAGCGAATTTTATCCGGCTTGGCCGCCCACTCCGCAAACACCGTCAGCGCCTCCGCACGCAGCAATTGCGTCATGGGAATTTTCCGCTGCGCCACCGGTCGCGCCACTTCGCGGTAAATGAAGTCGTCATCAAATTCTATCCGCGCCGCATCCCGACGGGAATTGGCGTAATACACGCGCCGGAATCGCGCCCAGTAAATCGCCGCCAGACACATCGGACACGGCTCGCAACTCGTGTACAACTCGCAGTCGGCCAGTTGAAAAGTGCCCAGCTTGCGGCATGCGGCGCGGATGGCCGTGACCTCCGCATGGGCCGTCGGATCGTTGGCCGACGTCACGCGATTCCAGCCGCGCGCGATGATTTTTCCCTGCCGCACCACGACCGCGCCGAACGGCCCGCCGGCCCCGGCCTGCATTTTGCGACGCGAAAGGCGGATGGCTTCCCGCATGAATTCTGGATTCATCAATAAAAGTAAAACACGGCGCGCTGCGGAAAGACACGGATTTTTTTGGTACCCGGCGGACCACCAATCTCAGTTTGCTTTTTTGCCGCCGAACAAAAGTCGCAGACTGTTCATCACTACCAGCACCGTGCTGCCTTCGTGCCCCACCACGCCCACGGTCAACGGAATTTTTCCCGAAATGGCAAAACACACCAGCACGCCCACCGTGCCGAGCGAGATAAAAAGGTTTTGCCGAATGACGCGCCGCGCCCGCTGGCTCAACCGAAATGCCGCGAGAAAATTTTCCAGCCGGTCGTGCATCAGCACCACATCCGCCTGCTCCAGCGCAGCATCGGAACCGCGCGCGCCCATCGCCACGCCGATGTGCGCGGCGGCCAAACTCGGCGCATCGTTCACGCCGTCGCCGATCATCGCCACGGATTTCCCCTGCCCGCTGAGTTCGCGAATGGCGGCGACTTTTTGCTCCGGCTTGAGTTCGGCCCGCACGTCGTCGAGTTGCAATTCCGTTTTCAAATGCGCGGCGGCAGCGGCGCGATCGCCAGTCAACACCACGGAGCGCAAACCTTCCCGGCGCAAATCGGCAATGACGGCGGCGGCCTGCGGTCGAATATCGTCGCGCAAAATCACGCGACCCAGTAAATCGCCGACGGCAATCCAGACTTCCGACGTGCCGGCGCCCGATTGGGCAGCGGCAAATCCGCGCGGCTGCACTTGCGATTCAACCCATTCGCGCTTGCCCAGAAAAATTTCAGTATCCCCGCGCCACGCCCGCAAGCCTTCGCCCGTCACCGAGGTGAACTGGGCGAATTCGACGGTTTGCAAGCCGTGCTGTTTCCCGTGTCGCGTGATCGCGCGGGCGAGCGGATGCGTGGATAATTTTTCCAGCGAATACGCGAGTTGGGCGATTTCTGCTTCGCGGCCGGCGGGAAAACTTTCCACTGTTTCCACGCGCAATTCGCCGGTGGTGAGCGTGCCGGTTTTATCGAGGCAGACGGTATTGATCTCAGCCAGTTTTTCCACCGCCGCGCCGCCGCGAAATAAAATGCCGTGCCGCGCGCCAAAGGCGATGGCCGCCAGCACCGCGCTGGGAATCGAAAGCACCAACGCGCACGGCGACGAGACCACAAGCAACGTCATCGTCTGGTAAAATGCGCTGTGCTCAAACACGGTGGAGTGAAACGCCGGCAGTTGCCACCCCTGCCACCAAATGACAAACATCACCAGCGACAAGCCCATGACGCCGTAGGTGTAATAGGTGCTGAACCGGTCCGCAAACATCTGCGCCGGCGCTTTTTGCTGCTGCGCCTCGCGGATGAGCGTGATGATTTTTTGCAGCGAGCTTTCGGCCGCCGGCCGAGTGACGATGACTTCGACCGCGCCCCACAAATTGATCGTACCGGCGAGCGCCGGGTCGCCGATTTTTTTCTCCACGGGCGTGGCCTCGCCGGTGAGATTGGATTCGTCGGCGGCGGTGACGCCTTTGGCGATTTCGGCATCCACCGGAAATTGCGCGCCGGGCTTGATGAGCAGGCGGGCGCCGGCGGGAATTTTTTCCACCGCCAGTTCGGTTTCATTGCCCGCCGCGTCGAGGACGGTGGCGGTTTTTGGCGCATCGCGAAAGAGCGAACGAATTTCTTTCTGCGTCCGACCAAGCGCGTAATGTTCCAGCGCACCGGAAAAAGAAAAGAGAAAGAGTAACATCGCGCCTTCGCCCCACGCGCCGATGGCGGCGCTGCCGGCAGCGACGGCGAGCATGAGAAAATGCACGTCCAGCGTGCGTTTTTGCAATCGCTCCCAGACTTCCTCGGCGGGAAACCACGCGCCGGCCAGATACGCCACCAAGTAAGCGGCGAGGGAAAATCCGGCGTGCTCCCATTTGCCGCAGAGCCAGCCGGTCAAACCGGCCGCGCCGCAGACCAGAGCAAGCGCGAGTTGCATTTTCCATTCATCGGCATGATCGTGCTCGTCGGCATGTTCGAGAAATTCCACATCGCGCTGGACGATTTTAGGAAACGGCAACTCGCGCCAGCGCCAGAAATTCGGCGCGGTGGGACAGGTGACGCGGGCAATGGTCGTGGCTGCACCCTCGGAGCGAATGGTGATGGCGCGACGTTCGGCGGCGGAAAGCGGCGCCGCGCACGCAGCGCACTGCTCCTGACCCGCGAGGAGGCGACAGTGATTTTCCGGCGCGGTGACTTGAGCGGCGGCCAATTCGCGGCTGATCCGCGCGGTGAGTTTTTCCACATCCGTGCGGCCCAGCGTAGCGACGGAAACTTTCTGGTGCGCGCGGTCAATGGTCACCGCCTCCAATGCCGGTTCCTCGGCCAGCGTCTGAAGCAACGCGCGCGCAAAACAGCGCTCGTCCGCGCGGGCGCGGGGAGCGGCAGTGGCGTTAGTCTCGGCCATAGGTCTGAGTGATAACACAATCGCGCCGGGACGGCGACGCCAAAAAAGTATTAAAATACGCAATATATGCGATTGTTAAGCGGACTGGTTTTATGGCAACTTTTGCCCAACAGTTTCTAATATATCACAACATGAGCAACACAACATCTAACTCACCCAACACCACCAACCCCAATCTGATTGCTTGGGTGCAAGAAATGACGACCCTTTGCCAACCGGACCGCGTCCATTGGTGCGACGGCTCCGAGGCTGAGGACAAATTGATGCGCGACCAGATTGTGGCCTCCGGCGCCGGTCTCTGGCTCAATGAAAAATTGCGCCCGAATTCTCTGCTCGTCCGCAGCGACCCGCGCGACGTGGCCCGCGTGGAACAACGGACATTCATCTGCTCCAAATCGCCGAAGGACGCCGGCCCGACCAACAATTGGGAAGCGCCCGCCACGATGAAGGCCAAGCTTAAAGGCTTGTTTGCCGGTTGCATGAAAGGCCGCACGCTCTACGTCATTCCGTTCAGCATGGGGCCGATTGGTTCGCCCATCGCCCAATACGGCATCGAACTTTCCGACAGCCCGTACGTCGTCGCCAACATGCGCATCATGACGCGCATGGGTGCGGCGGTTTATCCGCAAATTGAAAAAACCGGTACCTTCGTAAAATGTCTCCACTCCGTCGGCCTGCCTTTGGCGCCGGGCGCGAAGGATGTGCCGTGGCCGTGCAATCCCGAACACACCTACATCACGCATTTTCCTGAAGACCGGCTCATTATGAGTTTCGGTTCCGGCTACGGCGGCAACGCACTGCTCGGCAAAAAATGTTTTGCGCTGCGCATCGCGTCCGCGATGGCGCGGGACGAAGGCTGGATGGCGGAACACATGCTGATTCTGGGCGTGAAAGAACCGTCCGGCAAAAAAACCTACGTCTCCGCCGCCTTTCCGAGCGCGTGCGGCAAGACGAATTTCGCCATGATCATCCCGCCGAAACAACTCAAAGATGAAGGCTGGGAAGTAACTTGCATCGGCGACGACATCGCGTGGATCAAGCCCGGACCCGACGGCCATCTCCACGCCATCAATCCCGAAGCCGGCTTTTTCGGCGTCGCGCCGGGCACGTCCTACAGCAGTAATCCGATGGCGATGGATTCCATCAAGCGCGACACGATCTTCACCAACGTCGCGCTGACCGACGAGGGCGATGTGTGGTGGGAAGGTATGACCAAGACGCCGCCCGCGCATTTGATTGACTGGAAAGGCAAGGACTGGACGCCGGAGACCAAAGACGCCGAAGGCAAACCCGTGGTCACGAGCCATCCGAACAGCCGCTTCACCGCGCCGGCGAAAAATTGTCCGATCATTGATCCGGATTGGGAAAATCCCGCCGGCGTGAAAATCAGCGCCATCGTTTTCGGCGGTCGCCGGGCCACGACGATGCCCTTGATTTTTCAAGCCTTCAACTGGGTTCACGGTGTCTATCTCGGCGCCACCGTCGGCTCCGAAATGACCGCCGCCGCTGCTGGCACGCTCGGTCAGGTGCGGCGCGACCCGATGGCCATGCTGCCGTTCTGCGGCTACAACATGGGCGATTATTTCGCGCATTGGCTTGAAATGCGCCGGCTCGTGAAACATCTGCCGCGCGTGTTCCATGTAAATTGGTTCCGCAAAAATGCCGCCGGCAAATTTCTCTGGCCGGGCTACAGCGACAACATGCGGGTGCTCAAATGGATCGTCCAACGCTCGCAACAGGGCGCGCACGCCATTGAGACCGCCATCGGCTGGGTGCCGGAATATCAGGACCTCGACCTGCGCGGTTTGGAAAACGAAATGACTCCCGAGAAATTCGCCGAGGCGCAGCAGATTGACACCTCCGAATGGCACCGGGAACTGGTGATGCAAGATGAACTCTTCATCAAGCTCTACAGTCAGTTGCCCAAAGAACTCGTGTTCCAACGCGAGTTGCTCATCTCGCGCTTGTAACTCCGGCCGGACCGGCCACGCCGTCAACGAAGAAACGACCGCTGCGCACCAGCGGTCGTTTCTGCTTGTCATTTGCCGGCTCCTCCGCCATCAAACACGCGATGTCCGCCGCCACCACCACGCAATGGCTCCGCACCGGCCGGGAAATTTTTCCGGCCATGCTCGCCGCCATTGCCGCCGCGCGCGACACCGTCCGGCTCGAAACTTACATCTATGCCGACGACCGCCTTGGCCGGCAATTTCGCACCGCCCTCACCGCGGCCGCCCAGCGCGGCGTGCGCGTCTTTGTGCTGGTGGATGCGCTCGGCTCCTGGCTGCTGCCCGGCGATTTTTTTGCGCCGCTCGGCGCGGCCGGCGGAGAAGTCCGCCGCTTCAATCCGCTGCGGCTCTGGCGGCTCGGCGTGCGCGACCATCGTAAATTGCTGGTCTGCGACGACCATACCGCCTTCGCCAGCGGGTTTAATCTCGCG
>TBL_comb47_HYPODRAFT_10003575_pt1 | contig 18294 bp, 6 predicted proteins | sample TroBogypolimnion_40_FD_10682 | JGI IMG/M metagenome (IMG submission 10682)
GGTCGGCATTTGCGCCGTGGATTTCATTGGAATCATCAGGTATTGCTTGTGGGGTGGAGGTTGATATGCGTTAGCACGAGATTCGCTGGCTATGGCTTCGCCCTGTCCCCCGCCAGTGATGCGACAAGCCACGCTTCCAGTTGCTGGCGCTCGGCATCGCTGAGAGCCACCTTATAGACAAAGACGTCGCCGATCGCGCCGTTGAAGGCGGTCCAACCGTCGGGGGCGTTGCGGCCGACGGTGATGCTGGTGGCAAAGGGCCCGGCACCGCCGGGGACCAGCGAGGACATCGCTGTCTTCGTTAGGTTCGCCATGACCTCGGCACCGTTGGCAAAGACCTTGTAGGTGCCGTCGGGCTGCACGATGAGGCTGAGGATGGTGATCTGGCCGTCCGGAATGGGCTTGCTGCCGGTATCCATGCCGCCGTTGCGCCTGACACACACCATGCCGTTGTCGTTGCGGATGCCTAACACCAGGCGGTCGTAGAACACATCGACGATGGACGTCCAACCGGAGCCGGAACCATTGCGCAGCGGCTTGGCCACCACCACGATGCTGGCACCCTCGCAGGCGATGGGCGAAGCATAAGTACCGGCGGAAAACCCGTCGCCTGTCTCATAGCTGACCCGTGCGTAGTTGTGGCCGTCGATGCATTCAACTGTGGGTGATCCGATAGATGTCAGCGGTTTGCCGTCGGCCAAACAGGTCGGCCAGGATGTTAGATTGCCTGTGGCAGCCAGTGCATCGGCGCGGCACGCGACGATCAATCGGTCCGGTTTGGGCAGTGCTCCGACGCGAAGGGCTTTCGCCGTGCATTCGAAGTTCGCGGCGATCGTGTGGCAAGCCGTCACCTTGGAAAAGGTATAACTGTTGGCCGAAGTCACGTTGGTGCCGTCAACCTTGATGCCGGAGATGGCAAAGCCGGCAAGCGGTGTGACGGTGAATTCTCTATCAGCTTCGTAGTCCTCCGGCACGGTGCCATCCGGAGTGATGGTTCCGCCAAAGCCGGCGGAGGCGTTGATGGTGGCGGAGAAGGCGACGGAGACGGCGTGGTTGGAACGGACGTTGCTGAAAACGATATTGGGACGCGCGCCCAGGCAGACCCCGTCAACAGTCACGGCCACCAGATTGTCGCCGTTGGAGGCAATCGCAAATGCCGTGGGTTGGCCCTGCGCGACTGGCACCGCGCCAACCGGAGTGAGCGTGCCACCGCCGCTGGCACTGGCGGTGATGGTGTATTGGGGCGCGGTTTTGGCGAAGCTTGCGACAATCGTATGATTGGCGTCGAGCGGATCAAAGGTATAACTTGCAACCGAACCGACCGAGTTGCCATCCACCTTCACATCCTGGATGAAATAGCCAGTCTTGGGCGTGATCCGGTAACGGGCGGTCATTCTTTTCATATAGTTACTGTTACCTGTAGGCGTGATATCACCGCCATCGCCCGCGGAGGCGGCGATGCTGAGGTGCAGGGTAATGTCCTCCACATGGAACGGAGCGGCGGGCAGGCCCTCCTTGTTATATAGATTGCATCCCTCGGGGTTCTGCCAGCAGGCATACGAGACTTTGCGCGGAGCGGCCACCTCCGGCGACGACAGGATCACCGTGTTTTTCCTGATCACCGCATCCGCTCCGTGCCACACACCATCGGCCCCGGCGATAACGAAGCGTCGGAGCTTGCCGCCGGAAACCTCCAAGGTGGGCTCATACCACTTTCTCGACCCTACCATCAGGCCTTTGCCAATGAAATAGAAGGTGCAAACTGCCGTGCTGCCGGATAAGGTCACATCCCTCAGGGTCGGTCCGCTGGTCAGCAGATCCGCCCGGCCATAGTCGTTCTTCAATGCCCACAGCGCCAGCCGCTCGCCGACATCCAGCTTGTCCTTCGGGTGCCAGCCTTGCCAGATCTTATCCCCCATCGATGAATCCCCGATGTCGATGGCCGAGGCACAACCCGAATGGGGAAGCGCCATCGCGTTGGCCTGCTGCAGCCGGGTGTCAGCATCCCAGCCGCCCTTGAACATTTCGGGCGCGGGCCCCTTGGGCAGTTCGCCCCAATTCGCGATCATCACATAGTAGAAGGCGAAGTCGTCCATTGCCCAGACCCGTTGCCAGCCCTGCGCCAGCGCCCTCATTTTAAGATAGTAACTGTCCGGCGACTGGGCGGCGATCTCACTGTTCTCGCCCTGATACCAGAGCGCGCCCTTGATGCCATAGGGTGCCAGCGGTTTGACCAGTTTGTCAAACAGTGAAAACGGTCCGCCGGGCATGCCTGTCTGGCGGTAGAGTGGATGCAGCAGCGGAATGTCGATGAGTCCCTCCGGCGCCAGCCACAAGTCGATCTTGGTGCCACCCACCGATGCCAGCACCAGCCCCAGCGGAATTTTCGCGTTCTGGTCCTGCCAGATCTTGCGCGCGAAATAGAAAGCGACCCCCGAGAATTCCGCGGCGCTTGCCGGAGTGCACACCCTCCATGAGGTGCCAGCCGCCGTGAACTGGCGGATGCCGGGGAAATCCGCCCCGGCAACGTCGGCCGGACGCTCACATCCGCCCAGCCGCATGTCCATGTTGGATTGGCCGCTGCACAGCCACACGTCGCCGATGAGCACATCGGTGAAGGTGATAGTGTTCGATCCTCTAACTGTCAGCGCCTGGCCAGCGGGGTCGGCGCTCATGGCGGCGAGTTTGAGCTGCCAGTTGCCCCGGGCATCGGCCGTTGTTGCCAGGGACTGCCCGTGGAAATTCACGGCGACCTTCTCGCCCGGCGCGGCGGATCCATAAACCGGCACCGGTTTGCCACGCTGAAGGATCATGTGGTCGGCGAAGATGGCGGGCATCCGCACCTCCGCAGAGGCCGTCAGGATCGCGCCCAAGGCCAGTACCACCCCGGAGAACCCATATCGAGCTGTGACGGATTTTGTCATCGGCACAATCAGACATCATCGTGCGCGGCGGAACAATGCCCATTCCGCGAATCCGTTGTGCGAATTGCGAAATGGCATCGAATCGCGGTGGTCAGGCGGAGTTGCATGATGAGGGGGCACCAGTTGGTGAGGCGGCCAGGCTGGCCGCGATCACTCCAGCCGCCAGCGGAAGAGACCGCCGCAGCGGGTGGGCTGGAACTGAATTTCCATCTTGATGGCGGTGGTGGTCACCGGATCGAAGGTTGCGTCGTTATACTTGTCCATCTCGCAAGCCAAGCCCTTGGCGTTAGGCACGGGCTTCCAAGCGTCGCCGTCCTTGTAGAACAGGGCGATGGATTGGGGCACGCGCACGCCGCCGTTTGGATACTGTTCATCCATCCAGTAAGTGCGACTTTTTGACAGGCTGCGGGCCTTGTCGAATGGCATGATGATCCACTGTTTGGAACCGCCCAGGGATGCGCCGTACATCAGGAAACAATGGCCGTCCCCGCGCGAACTCTTCGGGTCGCTGGCATCCGTGATGGTCTTCAAAATCCCCACATCCTCGGACCACGAGGAAACCGGCTCCTGATACTTCGGCCACGGCTTGGCGTCCGGGCCATCGCCGACGACCGGCAGCGCGGCCATGCGCAAGCGGCACGCGCCCATCGGCAGCATCCTCACCGTCTCGGCCTTGGTATCGACCTTGACCGGCGACGACTGGAGTTTGTCCACGGTGCCCCAATAGTTTTCACCCCAGGTGGGAATCCGGCGGGCGCTGGCCTGCAACTCGAGCGGCGCGGACTCCAACGCAAACGGCTGATCGTCGGCGGGCCAGGTCTTCTTCACCAGCGTGATGGATTTGGCGGGCTGCGCGGCATCCACCACCAGCCCGTAATTCCACGGCGAGGTGGGCTTGATCTCCCAGGCCGGCCAGGGTGCCTGCGGATCCAAGTTGCCATGGCGCACATAGCTCTCACCAATTTTGATGGAATAGGTCAAAGGGCCGCGGTTGACTGACACGCTGTCCTGGTTCCTGGCCCAGCGGGTGAGCTTGACAGCCATTGGCAGCTCGAGCGTGAGCTTGTCGCCATCTTTCCAGGTGCGCTTGATACACACGAGTTGTCCGCCCTTGGCCGCCAACGCGGCGACAGTGCCGTTGATCTTGATGGACGGGGTGTCGCACCACGCCGGGACGCGCAGATAAAGCGGGAACGCGACGCTCTTGGCCAGCTTGAGGTTGAGCTGGATGCTTTCCTCGAACGGATACTTGGTGACTTCCTCGATCGTCACCTTGGTGCCCTCGCCCACCTGCGCGCTGACCGTACACGGCGCGTACATCACGGCGGCGAGCCCGCGGTCGGGCGTGGCTTGATAGAGGCTTTCGATGAAATGCGGCCAGCCGACGCCGACGTTGTGCTGACAGCAGCGGTGGCTGTGCGGGTCCATCACCTGCATTTCGCCGTCATTGCACAGCGACGGCGCCTTGCTGCGGGCGTCGGAGTTGGACTGGTTGGGACTAGTCAGGTAGCGCAGCGCCTTGTAGTCGGCGGTCATGGTGGCCGGCAGCGTGTTGAAGGCGATGTTCTCGCAGCGGTCCATCCACTTGAGGTCGCCGGTGATGCGAAAGAGGATCTGTTCGGAAAACATCATCTCCACCGCCCCGCAGGTCTCGATCGCCTGTTTCGGGTCGCCATAGCCCGGCCGGGCGAATTCATCGCCGCCGAACATGCCGCCGGGAACCTGGCCGTACTGGTCGTAGAGCGCCGTCCAGTTGGAATCGGCGATCTCGAGATACTTGGGATCCTTGTTTTGTTGATAGAAAACGGCCGGCTTGCGGAACCCCTGGCAGGTTTGCACGTTGTGGCCGCCGCCGATCCGGTCCATCCACTTCTGGCCGGTGCGCATGAGCTTCTCGCCGAGTTCCAGCAACTTGGGATCGCCGGTGCGGTTGTACACCCAGTACACCATGTCCATGTTGTCGCTGTTGCGCGACACCCCCCAGCCGCCCTGGAAAAACCTCTTGTCGTCCAGAGTCAGCTCGTAATGGCAGAAATTGGTCAGCAGGTCGAGCACCCGCTTGTCACCACTATAGTCATAGTAGAAGCGGTAGGCATACATCATGTTCAGATGCGGCATCAGGTCGGGCTCCTGGCCGTTGAGGCCGGACAATGCCTCGGTGCCGAAGTACCCGTTGGGACGCTGGCCGATGAGCGAGGGCTCCAGCCAGGCCTTGGCCTCGGCCACCAGTTTCGGATCATCCAGCAGGAACGCGGTGGCCGCATAGCCGCGCAGCCAATACGGCACTTCCTCCCAGAAATTGTCGCCCTTGCCGGCGGGATCCAGCCAGGCGTTGTTCTTCTTGGTGAGGAAGGGACTGATTTCCCCCAGATGGCCGTGGAAGCCATTGGCTTGGAGTTGCAGTTGCTTGAGGAGCCAGCCCTGCGGCTTGACGGCACACAACGGCAACCGGATGTAGGGACTGGCCAGCAGTGGCGCCTTGTTGCCGGGATAATACGGGTTGGCACCTGCGGTATCGGGCCGCTCCACGACCGCAATCGTATCTGCGGAGGTCGATTGGGCGCCAAGAATCAGGGCGACGGCGGTTAGAACAAGGAGATGTTTGGTGGTCATGGCAGTCGGGCGAACGTGGCGGGCAGCTCGCCTGCCCGGCCAACCCGCTCATGAGACAACATCCAAGCGTTCGGGACAATGGTCATTTCGCGAATCCGATGCCCGATTTGCGAAATGCGCATGCATTTCACTCCATCAATCCTTGTGCAACCTGAGCACGGTCACCGAGTTTGCCGGAAACGCGTAGGTGAAATTCGAGGACGCGTTAGAAATTTCGCTTGCGACGGGTGCGACCTTGCGCGGTTCGGCGATGGAGTTCTCATCCAAGGCGTTTTTCGATGACAGGGTGATCGCATTCGCCTTGGCGGCAATGTTGTTCGCGCCGTTGAGTCTAATGCCGGTGGCCAGATCGCCGGCCGCAGCGTTGACCACCTTGAGGATGATATCCTTGCCATCCGCCGAAAGGGTGGACGACACGTGGAGCGATCTAACGGATGGCCGCCGCATTTCCTGGACGAGCTTGCCATCCAGGTAGCACTTGACGCCGGCACCCATCACTTCCACCTTGATGTCATACCAGCGACCGGTCTCGATGTGACCATTCACGCCGTTGCTGCTGCCGCCGGGCATCTCGATGGAATGTCTTGAATTGCCCCATCCGCCGATGTTCCACCACGATTTGCCGGTCCCGTGATCCATCCCGAAGATCACCAGGAACCCTTCGTCGCCGCCGGTCTTGCGGGCCTTGAGGGTGTAGGTGTAATTGCTCCAGCCCGGATCGCCGATGGTCGCGCGGAAGTCAGTGCCACCGGCATGCTGTGCGAGCACACCGTCTTGCACCTTCCACTCGCCGCCATGGAGCTTCCANCCCTTGGTGCCNTCGGCAAAATCACACCTGAGCAGCGTCTCGTTGCCGCGCATGACTTTGATGTCCTTGTATTCCGCTTGCGTGTTCCAGGTGCCGACGCCAATCATCCCTGTGATGGGATCGACCGTGTCAGATGAGCTGACTTCGGCAGGCAGGACCACCGCGCCGCGGTTCTCCGCGAACATCTCCTGCACATAGTAGGACGGAATGCCGTACGACCGCGAGCTGTCGAAATTGATCAGGTCGGGGTTCCATCGCTTGTGATTGATGTTGACGAAGAGAGGCGCGTACGAGGCCAGAACCACGACATCGGAGTTGCGCTCCATGCCGGTCATGAACGCCGCCTCGCCGACGGCGCCGCGCAGACTGCCCTGCCCCGTGCCCTCGGTCACCGCGTACTCACCGACGAACACCTTGAACTTGCTGCGGTCGTAACTGTCGTACTTGCGGGAGTTGTTGATGAAGAATTCCGGGTTGCTATAGTAATGCTCGTCCACTATGCCGACTTCCCTGTTGGAGGGCATGCCGCCCCAGACGTTGGCGATGAGCTGCATGGCAGGATACTTGGCCATGATGGCATCGTGAAACAAGGCATAGCGCTCGTTGTATGCGGCGCCGCCGTTTTCGTTGCCGATTTCCATCATCTTGAGGTGGAACGGCGCCGGATGGCCGGCCTTGGCGCGCAGCGAACCCCACGGGCTGTCGGCCGCGCCGTTGGCATACTCGATGGCGTCGAGGGCGTCCTGCACATACTCCTGCATCTTGTCCATCGGGACGGTTTCGCGGTGGGACATGCCGCAGTTGATGTCAAACAGCGGCTCGGCACCGAGGTCTTCGCACAACACGAGGTATTCATGAAACCCGATGCCGTGGGTGGCCTTGTAACCCCAAATGTTGTTCTGGGTGCGGCGTTCGGCAATGTCGCCGATCGTCTGCTTCCAGCGATAGGCCTCCTTCATGGTGTCACCTTCGACCCAGCAGCCGCCGGGGAACCTGACGAATGCGGGCTTGAGGGCGAGCAACATCTGGAACAAGTCGGTGCGGAAGCCATGGCCCTTCCAGGTTTTCTCCGGGAAGAGCGAGACCATGTCCAACCAGAAGGTTCCGGGTTGGCCGGCTCTGATGACCAGGCGAGCCTTGGGGTCGGTGGCAGCCGCCTTGAGAGATATGCCATAATGTTTCCACTCCGGCGTAAGTCCATCGATTTGGCCGCTTGCGTACTCGGTGCCCGCGGCACTCTCCAGCGTGACCGTCAGCGGTCCGGCAAAGTCGCCGCGGGCATCGAGCGACAGCTTGTAGGTGTCGCCCTTGATGACGGACATGCCGTAATAGCCGCTATTGGCAACCCCCGCGGTACCGGCACCCGCCACCGTGACCTTGAGCGAGTGCGGGTTCTTCGCGCTCATGGGTTTGTCACCATCGACGCTCATTTCAACCTTTGCCGAGCCACCGGGCTTGGTGGTCCAGCTTTCCGGTTGGTCCGAATCCTCGAACGAACGGTTCCTAACAAGCTCGGCGTAGAGTCCGCCGTCGGCCGAAAGGTTGATATCCTCGAAGAAAATCCCCCAGAGCGTGGGACTCACCTTGATGCCGGGCTTGTCAACGCTGATGGTGATGGTGCCTTGCGCGGCGCCTGCCGCAGCGCACGCCAGCAGGACCGTCGCCGTCCATGTTGCAGTGCTCTTCATTCCGCTACGTCCGAATGGTTCTGACATGTTGTTCATGTTTTGTGTCTCCTTTCATCTTGTCTTCATGATATAACAACCAAACACGCCTCCAGCCTGGCTGTTGCCCACTGGCTGGAACTTTACAGTGACCTTGGCCTTGCCTTTGAGCAAGTCGGCGGGCACCGCGTATTCCCTGTCGAAGAAAGAGTTGGGTTTCTCGCCCTTGAGTTCCTCGGTCGCGATCTTGCGGCTATCGACGAGGATATCAAACGTGCGGCCGCCGTCAGAGCCCCAGTATGTGCACGTCAGGACCTGCGGTTGGTTGGCAAGGACCTTGAGGTCGTACTGGAACCAGCCACCCGCGTCGCAGTGGCGCCAGCGGCGTCCGTTGTGATCGCCCGCCATGGTTTTTTCGCCCTTGAAGTTGTGATCGCGTTCCGCCTGGTCGAAGAACTCCAAGCCGTCCACACGCCTGGCATCCTGGATGCGCTGGCGTTCCTTCTCCGCCTTCATTTCAGCCTCCTTCGCGGCCCAACTGGCGTCGTCGTANATNTCCCAGTAAACGGTGTAAGGCTTCTTGTATTCCTTGTAGAATGGCACGAAGGTGGTTTCCCCATCGCCCGNTTCGAATGAGGTGCGGAAGATCGCCGCGGGAGCGGCGAANGTGTTAGGTCGGGCATTGACCGGTTTAAGTTCACCGAGCACCTTGGTCTTGNCGCCACGGATGACCGCGACGGGATTGTCCTNGNGTGCTCAGCGCGCACATCACCAGAGGGCCATACATGACGGCAACCTTGTTTGCGTCGTCATGGAAGGATTCGAAACGGAGACTGAACGGCATGGCAAGCTCGATCGTGTCGCCGGTTTTCCATTCGCGATCCAGAACGATATAACTGCCAGTTTGGCTGCTAGTGTTTTGCCTCTCGCCATTAACCTTCAGCTCGACGCCACGGGTCGCCCAGCAGGGGTATCTGAGGTGAATGGCCAGCGCCACGGGCTTGTCGGCGGTGAGCGTGAGTTTGGTGGCTGGCTCATCAGGAAACAGGGTTTGCTGGAGCAGCTTGATCCCTTTTTCCCGCCAGGTCAGCTCGGTGGCCATGAATAGGTTGACATAGAGATCCCTGTCGCTGTGAAAATAGACCGAATCCCCGTATTTCGAGTGGCTTTCCATGCCCGTGCCGGTGCAGCACCAGAACGAGTTGTCCGGTGAGCCGAAGCGACTCGGCCTCTCAGAGCCGGCACGCAGCGGCATGTAATAGAGAACCATGCCGGTCTCGGGATTTTGTTGGGGAAGCATGTGATTGTAGAGGGCCCGCTCGTAATAGTCGGCATACTCGGCCTTGGGCTCCCAAGTCATGAGTTGGCGCGTCAGCTTGAGCATGTTATAGGTATTGCAGGTTTCGGTCGTGTTGGGCCCGAGATACTTCGAGAGATGTGCCTTCGGCGAGAACGCTTCGCCGTCGCTGTTGCCGCCGATGACATAAGAGCGCTCCCGGGTCACCACGCTCCAGAAGAATTCACAACCCTTGCGCCAGGATTCATCACCGGTGAGTTCATATTCGCGCGCCATGCCGATGAATTTCGGAAATTGGGTGTTGGCGTGCAGGCCGTCGAGCTTGTCCTCGCCCTTGATGGCGGGATCGAGGACGGCGTGGTGGTTGAAACGGATCGCGAGTTTGAGGTGTTTGTCATTGCCGGTGACCCCATAAAGATTGGCGATGACCTCGTTCATGCCGCCGTGTTCGCAATTCAGCATGTTCTGCATTTGTTCGTCAGAGAGTTGGCTCATGCGCGAATCGACCCAGCCGATGGCCTTCTCCAACACCTCGAGTGCCTGCTCGTTGCCACAGAGCTGATACTGGTCTAGCAATCCGGCGTATATCTTGTGAAGGGTGTACCAGGGCGCCCACACGCCCTTGAGAGCCACCACGCGGTCAATCAACTCCTCGGGATAGGCGCTGAGGAAGCCGCTTGGGAATTTGGCCTGGCACTCGGCCATACCGGCGACGACTTGTGCGGCCAGCTCCTTGAGCTTGCCATTGCCGCTGCTCTGGTACGCCAGCGCGCAGCCTGACAGGTAGTGGCCCACGGCATGGCCGCGCAACTCGCACTTGGGTTCCTCCCAACCGCCGTAGGGCTTGGCGGATGTCGCAATGCCGGCGGTCAGGCGGAACGTGTGCAGCAGCCTGTCAGGCTCGAGGCTCAGCAGGTATTTCTCATTCAATTCCTCGGCGTGTTTGAACGGGCCGTCGAGCAACCTGACATCGGCGAGATTGAATGGCCTGGCCTTGATGGGTGCCTTGTCATGGACCTCGGCCGCGCGAATCGCGTTGGCCAGGGGAATCCAGAAAACNGATAGAGTGAAGAGCTTNATGGCACGGGGAGTATTCATGACTGCTTGGGACCTTGGACCGGGGTTCACTTGGCTGGGATGCGCAACACATTGACGGAGTGAGGCGGCAGGATGACTTGGAAGCTCGCGGAGCAATTGGCGAGTGGCAGCACCTGCGGCGCGATGCGGTCGGGCATGTCGAGCGAGTTTTCGTCCTCCGGTTTGTCGGCGCGGATCACGATGTGCTGGCCGCTGGCGGCGACATTGGCGGCACCCTCGAGCCTGATCTCGGCTAACAACGGGGTCGGATTGTAGTTGGCGGCCTTGAGAATGACTGTCTGGTCCCGCTGCCGATAGCCGGCGCTGGCGAAGAACGCGGGCAGGGCGTCGGCCTCGATCTTGCTGACCCGTTTGCCGTCGAGCAGCATTTCCGCCGAGTTGTCGGTCACGACCAGGCTGATATCATACCAGCGGTCATTTTCGATAGATCCCTGCAGGTCGCCGCCGCCCTTGGTGGCGATGGCATTGGATGGGATGCCCTGGATGGCGGAGAAGTGGTTGCCCGCGGCGCCGTAGTTGCAAAACATATAACGTTCCGGACCCGCGGCGTGGAAGAACATCAGGAACCCCTCGCTGCCGCCCACGCGGCGCGCCTTCACCGTGACCCGGCCCGACTTGAGTTCTTCCTTGAGGAACAAACTGATCGGACCGCGGTTGGGGTCGGTCTGTTTCAACACGCCGTTCTCCGCCTGCCATTGGCCGATGCCCGGCGCGTCCCAATGCTCCAGATTGGCGAAATCATCGCTGAACACCAGCTTGTCGTTCGCGTCGTAGATGCGGAACTCCTTGAATTCGTTGGCGGTATTCCAAGAGCCGAGGCCGAACTTGCCTGCCAGCAGCGGCTGCTTGGGGTCGGGTTTGGGGACGACGTCCAAATTTGTCGTCAGATTCACATCGGGACGGTTTTCGGCAAACGTCTTTTGCACGTGATAGGACGAGTGCGCATAACTGCGGGACGAATCGAACTCGATGAGGTTCACGCCCCAACTGCGGTTGTTCACATTGACGAACAAGGGTGCATAGCTGGCCATTTTCACCAGATCGCCGTTGCGTTCCAGCATCATCAGATAGACCGAGTCGTCCATCGCGGCGCTCCAGTCACCGCCGCCGTGGTGATGGGCGTATTCGCCGACGTAGATCTTCCACGGCTTGCGCGGGTATTTGTCGAAGTAGTCGAAGTTGTTGCGGATCCAGCCCGAGGGCCGGTAGGAATGCTCGTCCACCACGTCGATCGAGTCGTCGCCGGCGCGTTCGATGGCCTGTAGGTTCAGGCCGCTCCAATACATGCTCATGATGACGGTCATGACGGGGTACTTCGCCTTGATCGCGGCGCGGAATTTCTTGTAATAATCGCCGTAGATGGCCGGCGGATGTTCGTTGCCGATTTCAATGTATTTGAGGGGAAACGGCTTGGGATGGCCCATTTTCGCGCGCACCGCACCCCATTTGGAATCCACCGGGCCGAGCGCGTATTCGATGGCGTCGAGTGTCTGTTGGATCACCGGCGCGATTTGGTCCAGCGGCATGGTGTTTTCCGGATGCACGGTCATGCCGCAGAATGCGACGTACATCGCGTCGGAGCCGATGTCCTCGCAGAACTGCAGGAACTCATGGTAGCCGAAGCCGTCGGTGGAGCGGTATTGCCAATAGCCCCATTGGCCCGGGCGCTCCTCCGGCGGACACACCATCGTGCGCCAATCCGGCGCGGACTGCCACGACAGGCCTTCCACATAACATCCGCCGGGGTAGCGGATGAACGAGGGTTTCAAGGCCTCCAGGTATTTCGCCAGATCCGGCCGTAACCCGTTAGGGCGGTTCTTGTAGGTAGGGGGGAACAAGGAAACCCAGTCGACCTGAAGCTCGCCCTCGCCGCGGAACGACAACACGAAGCGCGCCTGCGGGTCGGTGCCGACGGCAGCGAGTTTGGCGGTTAGACACTGCCAGCGTTCTCCCGGGGCGATTTTGCCGAAATCATGCCGGCCGAGCACCTTGCCGTCCTTCGACTCCAGCGTGGCGGTCACGGTGCCCTCGAAAGTTCCCGGGCGCAGATACCATTTCAAATCGTAGCTGGTGCCGGTTTGTGCGTTGATGCCCCAATAGCCGCTGTTGATCAAGGCACATCGCCCGTTCGGTGCGGTCGGGGCACCGAGGGTGAGTGCCAGGGAGCGGCTCGACGCGGCATTCATCGGGTTGGCCTCGGTGAGTTTCATGGCGCCACTTGCACCGCCGGTGGTTTCCAGCGTCCACCCGACCAAAGCGCGTTGCGCTTGCCAGGCGCAGTTGTTGAGCCACGGCCACGGGATCGGCCACTTGTCCTGCGGCACGCCGGGCGGCAGTTGTGTGAGTTCCATGGCTTGACTGCCGTTGTCCTTCGTCACCAGCTTCATTCCCGGCGGCAGCACGCCCTCCTCGAAGCTGCGGTTCTGGATCAGCTCCGCGTAGATGCCGCCGTCGAACGAGTGACTGATCTCCTCCATGAAAATGCCGTAAAGGGTAGGCGTCACCGCAGCCTTCTCTTGCCCGAGATTGACTTGGATGGTCGCGCGCGGCGTTTGCGCGGTGGCAGACACGCAGACTGCGGCGAACCATGCCACCAGCATCAGCGCAGAACCGGGACGCACACTCGCACTGACTTGACGGATGGTGGGATTCATGGCCTCGGGTAAATCATCGAGGAGTGGCCGCGCGTTAGGCGCTGGGTGGGTAAGGTACAGGCTCACGTGCCCGATCAAACATCAGGCTGCTAGGCTGGACAATGGCCAATCCGCGAATTCGCTGCCTAACCTTACTCCGCGGTCACCCGCACGAACAACTTCGGCTCGGTCAGCAGAGCTGTGTCAAGCGTGACTGGAACGGTCTCGACGCCGCCACCAATGTCAGTGGCGGTGCCCTGGGTGGCCCCGGTCGAGTACCAATGCTCCAAGTCCATGGAGTGCCACACCGTATAGGTGAGGTTGGTGTCGGTGGTCCGGGTATAGCTGAAATTGGCACCGACGAGGAGGCTGACCGGGTTGACCGACGAGCCCTTGGTGGGATCGAGGCCGAAGGCATATTCATCGAAGTTGCTCATGCCGTCGCCGTCCAGGTCGGCCGCGGGGTTTGATAGGTCGGAGCCGGGGTATTTCGTCGAGGCCCAGGTGGTGTAGTCCATCACGGTGGAGCCCAGATAGATGCCGAACTTGGTGGCGACAATCGCTTCGAGCGCCTGGCGCTCGCCATTGCTCTTTGCCACGTTGAATACATGCACATCGCCAATGTTGCCATTGAATGCGGTCCAACCGTCAGGAGCGTTGCGGCCAACCGAGATGGATCTCTTGTAGGCCGGGACCACCGCAGTGTATCCCCAGTAATCAGCCGAGTTGGAAAGTGCCCAGAAGTCAGTCCAGTCCCAAGGGGCGGTCACAGTGGGTTGCAGCACCATCATGGCTGCCCACCATTGGTCCCAGTTGCCCTGGCCCACAGTCATGCCCGAAAGAAGTGCGGTATTGGCCCAATCAGGCTCGTCCTTGAACTCGGTGCGGTTCGGATCCAATTCGGTCATCGTTCCGTTGGCGCTGCCGGTCATCATGGAAACGCCGTTGGCCCAAACTTCGTATGAGCCATCGGTCTGCACTGTCATGCTAAGGACTGTGGCCTGACCGTCAGGGATGGCGCCCGCGCTGCTGTCGTTGCCGCCATTGCGTCTAACGACTATCTGACCCGTGCTGTTCTTGATTCCCAGTGTCAGCTTGTCATACATGATATCAACAATGGAGTTCCAACCATCCGCTACGCTATTGCGCAGCGGTGTGACCGCCATAACCATGGTCACCCCGCTCACCGGAATGGCGCTGGCGTAGGTGCCCTGAAGGAAGCCATCGTTGTGACCCGAGTCGTTACGGACGTTGAGCTCCCACTTGGTGGCGCCAATGACTTGGACGCTTGGGTATTGAATCCTGGGGAGTCCATCCCAAGTGTAGATCGTACTGCCATCGGTGCCGAGGTGATCGGTGTTCAGCGCGAACAGCAGGGTCGGATCATAACTCGGATCACTCTTGAAGGTCACCGAAATGCTGTGGGCAGCCTGCACATCGGTGAAGGTGTAGTTCGCGCCGGCGGCTACCGGAGGATCGGAATCAATCGTCACCTGATCAACCAGATAGCCCAGATCCGGGGTGAAGGTGAACGTCTGGTTCGCACCCTGAATCACGGTTACGGTTCCGGGCGGACTAATCGCTCCATGAGGTCCGGCAGACGCGGCGATGTTGAAGGTGGTCGTGTATAGCCCGGCAATCTCCCCGCCCGTCAGCGCCTGATCGTAGATCTGGAGCGAACTGATCGAGCCGGAGAATTTGGCCCAACCGATGTAGCCGCCATCGCCTTCAACACCGGTTCCCAGGGTCAGGTGGTCACCGGGATAGATGTTGAGCGTGCGACCTGTGGCAGTCTGGTTGAGAACTCCGTTCAGATAGAGCTTCTCGGTGCCGCCGTCGTAGGTCACCGCAACGTGCTGCCATGCAGCGGCAACCGGGGTCGGGGAAAAATACATCTGCAGGCCGTTATGGTCCACCGCACGCCAGTAGTTGCCGATTCCGAAGTTCGCAGCCCTGCCGGCGGAGACGTTGCGTGCCCAGCCCAGCGGATATTCATCACCTGAGAAACCCGGGTTGTACACCCAGTAAGCGATCGACCAATCACTCTGCCCGGTGATTTGGGCCGGCGAGCCAAAGGAGGCCCGGAGAAACGTATTACTGCCATCAAAGGTGACGGCTGCCTTGCCGTTGATCGTTTCCACCGTCGGAGCAGAGGCGAACGAAGGCTTATCGACGGTGCCACCCAGCGAACCGGCGTTCGGCCAACTGGTCAGCGCTCCGGCGCTCAGGGCGGCGGCGTCGAGATTGACCAGCGGGTCGAGCCCGGCGGTGTTGGCCAGAGTGAAATTCTGAGCGGCCAGGTTCGAGCCGGACATCACAACCGTCAGAACCGCGGAAGTGACAAAACTGCCTTTGCTGGCGAGCAGGTAATAGGTACCGTCCGCTGGCGGGGCGAGCGCGTAATTCCCGCTGGCATCCGTCTGCCGGAAAAGACTTGGGCTGCTGCCGTCGGCGTTGGTGCTCAATGACACCAGCGCACTGTAGATCGGGCCGCCGGGACCCGAGACGGTGCCGGAAATGGTCGGCAGCGGGGTCCAACTGGCAGCGATCGTGTGATCGGCAGTCACGTTGCTGAAGGTATATGTGCCAGTGCTCACGGCGCTCGGATCATTGGTTCCGTCCACCAACACGGCGCTCAGCGCATAGCCATAAGTGGTGGTGATGGTATAGGTTTGGCTGCCGTTGAGAGTAACAAAAGTGTCCCCTAACGGACTGATGGAGCCGCCCGTGCCGGCGGATGCGCTGATCTTGGGCAAGCCCGTTCCGGCCTCGCCATAGTTGACGCCCAGGGCATAGTCGGAACTGACTTGACCCGCTGACCTGGCTTCGTCATACACGCGGATGGAACCCAGATAGCCCCGGTAGGCATTCCAGTTGTCAGCGTTGTCGGTGCTGTGGGCCGTCGGGGTGAATCCATAGCGCATCATGCCGATGGAAATCGAGCCTCCTGCCTCCGTGGCGTAGGTGTGTGCCACGGTCTTGTCCGGGGTACCATTGACGTAAAGGCTGAGCGTGGCGCCATCGAAGCTGGCGACGAGATGCACCCAATTGCCCTGGCGGACCGAATTGCCGGTGCTCCAGTCAACGGTGTTAGGGTTGGACTGGACGGCATGGCCGTAGCCCGAGTTAGAGAAGCCGAAATTGGTGTTGTCCGGACCATATTGGCGGCTTAGATCGACGAGCATCTGGGCGTCGCCATTGGCACCCGCGGGTTGGAAACACCAGGCCTCGATGGTCTTGGGATTCGCGCCGCCGAGGGAAGCCGGGCAGAGCGGGCCGCCAAGGATCGTGGCGGCCGCCGTGAAGTCAACGGCCGTATAGCCGAGACCATTGCCGGAGTTGATTTTGCTAGCGAGCGCAGGGGTGGTTGCCCAGGGAGCGCAAGCGAAATAGTCGCCGGCCATGGCACCATTGGCAATTGGCCACTGCTTGGTGGACGAATTGAAGTCGGACGGCTTCAGCTCGAGCACCAAATTCGCGTTGGCGCGGGGGCCGCCGGCGAATCCCACGCCGATGGCGGCGAGGGCGAGGGTTTTGCGGAAGGTGGCGCACGGCCAGAGGCGGAACGGATTAGGACCGGGGGCCTGGGTTTTCATGGTCGGATTTTTCATTTTGTTAGGTTGATGACGGGGTGGTTGGCGGTGGATTTGGGCCGATCCCGGTGCGAGCGGGCCATGGCGTCATTTCAAAGCGATCACAGCAGGAAGCCCGGTTTTGAGCAATGGCCAATAAGCGAATTTCATGTCTTATTTGCGAAATGCCCATGTCCAGCGGCAGGCACAGCGGCGCCGCTGACTTGCGCCGGGGACCGCGCCAGTCCGGAGAGAAACCCATATCTCCGATCCGCCATTCTCTATCTATTCATCCGCCACCCTGCGCCGAAATGCGCACGAACAGCTTGCCGTTGAGCGGGGTGGCGGTGAGCGTCACCTGCACCGTCTCAACGCCGCCGCTGGTGGCAATGACGGACTGGCCGGCGCTCGCAGCGAAATCCGGTGTCCACGTTGCCAAATCCGTGGACGTCTGCACCGTGTAGGCAAGGCCGGAGTTGGCAGTGCGGGTATAGCTGAACGTGCCGCTGGCCTTGTCAAGCGGCACCTTGATCGGATTGGACGACGAGCCGAGGGTGGGATTGAGACCGAAGGCGAATTCCTCAAAGTTGCTCATGCCGTCGCCGTCCAAGTCGGCAGCGGGGTTGGAGAGGTCGAAGCCCGGATAGTTCGTCGTGGCCCAGGTGGTGTAGTCCATCACGGTAGAGGCCAAGGCAATGCCGAACCTAACGGCGAGGTCATTTTCCAGGATGCCGCGTTGGGCATCGGTCAACGAGATTTTGTAAAGGAACACGTCGCCGATGTCGCCGTTGTAGGCCGACCACCCGTCGGGAGCGTTCCTGCCAATGTTGATCGCGTTGAATCCGGTGGGATGCAGATAGGTGTAGTCGATGCCGCTGTTGCGGGTCCACTTCTGCACTCCGTTGGCAAACAGTGTCATGGCACCGGCCGGTTGCACCACCAGACTGAGAATGGTCTTCTGGCCATCGGGAATGAAGTAGCCGGTTGGGGTGTCCTGATAGCCCCGGTTGCAAACCAGCACCTGGCCGTCGTTGTGGCTAACAGCCAGGAACAGGTCGCTGTAGAAAATGTCCACGATCTCGCCCCGGGTTTCACCTTCCACGGGAGGATTGTTATAGCTCGGCTTCACCGCCGCGACGATGGTGACGCCCTGAACCGGGATATCGGCAGCGTAAGTTGCGACCGCGAATCCGTCATCGCCACCCGGTCCGCGCTGGTTCCTGACCCAGGGCGCGCCGTCTAACATGTCAACCGTCGGCGTTCCGATGGACGTCAATGCCGGCATGCCCAGAGGATGGTCGATAGCCCAGGGACCGGTGGCAGCGTCCTGCCCGGCGGTCAGGCTGCCGCTTAGAACGGAGAACAACAACCGGTCCTTGGCGGGAATGTCCCTGCCGTTGGCGACCAAGGTGAGGATCTGACCGGAAACAGGCGCGCCGGCCACGGTCACGGTGGAATCCGCTCCTGTTGCGTGGGTGTCGTGCGATGCACACACCTTCCACGCGTTGTCAAACACGTTTGCGGTGTAGTTGCCGCCCGCATCGGCGGTCACCACGTAGTTCGGGCTTACCGAGGCATTGGCGCTCGCCGAGAAGTAAACCATGGCATACGGCAGGCCGCCAAGGGTCACAGAATCAAGCACCCGACCGGTCACCACTTGCGTGGGCTTGACAACAAACGAGGCA
>TBL_comb47_HYPODRAFT_10003576_pt1 | contig 18291 bp, 23 predicted proteins | sample TroBogypolimnion_40_FD_10682 | JGI IMG/M metagenome (IMG submission 10682)
ACCAGAGGCCGCGGGTTTGCGGGCGTATTCCGCCGCTACCGCATCGGCGGTGGCCCGATGACGCACGGTGGCCACTCGAAGCGCCGCATCGGTTCGATCGGTGCGCGTGATCTTCCGGGTTGGGTTGAGAAGGGCAAGCGGATGCCGGGGCACATGGGCGCGGTGAACCGCAAGGCGCGGAACCTGGCCGTGGTTCAGGTCCGGGGCGAAGACAACCTGCTTCTGGTGGCCGGCGCAGTGCCGGGGCCGAAGGGTGGCGTAGTCATTATCAGGAAAGCCCTGAAGAAATAGGGGTTGGAGAACCGATGAGCACGATCAAGGTTTTTAATCCGGCTGGCGATGCCGCGGGCGAAATGGCCTTTGCGGACGAGCTTCTGGTGCTTGACAGGGGTGAACAGGCTGTGAAGGACACGGTAGTGGCGATTCAGAACGCCTTCCGCGCCGGCACGGCCTCCACCCTGCGCAAGGGTGAGGTTGCGGGCAGCAACAAGAAGCCGTGGCGTCAGAAGGGGACTGGGCGCGCCCGCGCGGGCCTGCGTCAGAGCCCTGTCTGGCGTGGCGGCGGTGTGGCTTTCGGGCCGCATCCGCGCGATTTCTCTGTGAAGATCAACCGCAAGGTTCATCAGCTCGCGTTCACACGCGCGCTGAGCGACAAGATTGCGGGAGGTCAGGTGACGGTGATCGAGAAGTTCGATCTCGCCGAGCCCAAGACCAAGCTGTTGACCGCGACGCTGAAGAAGCTCGGGGCCGACCGTTCGACGCTGATCGTTTTGGATCAGTACGAGGAGAATGTGCTGCTCGCGGCCAGCAATCTGCAGAAGGTTGAGGTTGTCAGCGCGGCAGAAGTTGATGTATACTCTCTTCTTTTGTACCGCACGCTGGTTGCCACCAAGGCGGGGTTTGCGGCGCTGACGGCGCGTATGAAGACGAAGACGGAGGTGGGCGCATGAAACACGCCGGAATCATCCGCAGGGTGCAGATTACGGAAAAGGGCACCAAGCTGGCCTGTGAGAACCAATACATGCTCGAAGTCGCTCCCAAAGCGAACAAAATCGAGATCAAGAAAGCCGTTGAAGGTCAGTTCGGCGTTCACGTATTGGCGGTCAACACCCAGAATTACAAAGGCGCGTTGCGTACGTTGCGCAATCGCCGTGTGGTCCGCGATGGCGGTTGGAAGCGCGCGGTCGTGACGGTGAAGGCTGGCGAGCGCATTGAGACCGTTTAACGCTGCCGGAGGATAGAAGACCATGGGGCTTAAGACATTCAAACCGAGAAGCGAAGGGGTGCGACACCGCGTTGCGCCGACCTTCGATGAAATTACCGAGGTCAAGCCGCTTCGCAGGCTGACCGAGGCGCGCAAGAGCAATGCCGGGCGCAACAATCAGGGCCGCATCACAACGCGTCACCGCGGTGGCGGCGTGAAGCGCCGGTATCGCATTGTGGATTTCCGCCGCGACAAGGCCGGCATTCCCGCGCGGGTCGAGGCGATCGCCTACGATCCGAACCGTTCCGCCAACCTCGCCCTGCTGAAGTACGTGGACGGCGAGAAGCGCTACATCCTCGCGCCCAACGGCCTGAAGGTGGAAGACGCGGTGATGTCGGGAACCGAGGCTGAACCCAGCGTCGGCAACGCGTTGCCGCTGGCGCAGATTCCTCTGGGTCTTTACGTACACAACATCGAGCTGGTGCCCGGCAAGGGCGGCAAGCTGGCCCGTTCGGCGGGCAACAGTTGTCAGGTGATGGCCCGCGACGGCGACTTTGTGACGCTGCGCCTGCCGTCCGGCGAAATCCGCCTGATCAACGCCAAGTGTCTGGCGACGATCGGTCAGGTGGGCAACGCGGACTGGGGCAGCATCAAGCTGGGCAAAGCCGGCCGCAAACGCTGGATGGGCATCCGTCCGACGGTGCGCGGTGTGGCGATGAACCCGGTCGACCATCCGATGGGTGGTGGTGAAGGCCGCACGTCAGGCGGCAGTCATCCTCGTTCACCTTGGGGCAAGCTGTCGAAGGGCGGTAAGACGCGCAACCGCCGCAAGACAAGCAGCAGGTATATCGTGAAGCGGAGAAAGTAACGCATGGCAAGGTCTATTAAGAAGGGCCCTTACGTAGAGAAGAGCCTACTCGAGAAAGTCGAGAAAATGAACGCAACCGGCAAAAAACAGCCGATCAAGACCTGGTCGCGCCGTTCGATGATCCTGCCGGATTTCGTCGGGCATACGTTTGCCATCCATAACGGCCGGATGCATATTCCGATCTTCATCACCGAGAATATGGTGGGCCACCGCTTGGGCGAGTTCGCTCCGACGCGCACGTTCAAGCAGCACGGTGTCCACACGGACAAAGCGGTCGCGAAATAACGGAGTTTGATTACAATGGAAACGACTGCCATTACCCGTAACGTCAGGATGTCGGCCCAGAAAGGTCGCCCGTTGGCCCGCAAGTGCCAAGGGTTGCCCGTGGCCGCCGCCCTGAAGGTTGTAGAATTCAGTCCGCGCAAAGCAGCGCTCGTCCTGAGCAAGACGCTCAAGTCGGCGATGGCCAACGCGCGGAACAACGCGAACCTCGATGTGGACGCGCTCAAGGTCAGCTTGTGCGTGTTCGACGAGGGGACGCGCATGCGCCGGTTCTGGCCCCGCGCCCGTGGTAGCGCGAGCCCGATTGCTAAGCGGCTGTGTCATTGCAAGGTGATCCTGACCGACGGTCAGTGATTCCGGCGACTTTTCAAGGAGCAAGACTTTGGGACAGAAAGTAAATCCGATTGGTTTCCGGCTGGCGCTTGACAAGCAGTGGCGTAGCCGTTGGTTTGCCAATAAGAAGCAGTTCGGCGAACTGCTCTCAGAAGACATGATGATCCGCGAGCTGGTCAAGAAACGCCTCGAAAGCGCAGCGATCACGAAGATCCTGATCGAGCGTTACGCGAACCGCGTGCGAATCAATCTGTTCACGGCCCGCCCGGGCGTCGTGATCGGACGTAAGGGCCAGGATGTTGACAAGATCCGTCAGGATCTGGCGAAGAAGACCGGCAAAGAGATCTACCTCGAGATTCACGAGGTCCGGGATCCCGATGCGAACGCCCAGCTCGTGGCGGAAAGCATCGCGCAGCAGGTCGAGCGCCGCGTGGCCCTCAAGCGCGCCATGAAGCGCGCCCAGATGGTCGCCATGGACATGGGCGTGGACGGCATCAAGATCCGCTGCAGCGGCCGCATCAACGGCGCGGAGATTTCCCGCGTGGAGTGGAGCAAGCAGGGCAAGGTCCCGCTGCACACGCTGCGCGCGAACATCGACTACGGGTTTGCGGAAGCGCACACCACCGCGGGNTTGATCGGCGTCAAGGTCTGGATCTGCAAGAAGGACGATTTCCAGCCGGTNCGCACCGGCGGTCAGAGGAGGAGAAAAGATGCCCCTAATGCCTAAGCGGGTTAAACACCGCAAGCACTTTAAGGGAAACCGTTCCGGGTTCGCCACNTCGGGTGCGCANCTCGCCTACGGTGAGTTCGGCCTGAAGGCGNTGGAGCGCGGNTTCNTGACCAANACGCAGATCGAAGCCTGCCGCGTGGTCATCAACCGCGAGATGAAGCGCAAGGGCAAACTGTGGATCCGCATTTTTCCGGANAAGCCGGTCACCCGCAAGCCCATCGAAGTNCGTATGGGCGGCGGAAAAGGCAACCCGGAGCTGTGGGTNGCNGTGATCCTGCCCGGCAAGATGCTGTTCGAGATCGGCGGCGTGCCGGACTCCGTGGCCCGCGAGTGTCTGCGATTGGCCGACACCAAGCTGGGTATCCGGACACAGCTCGTCACACGCAACGTTACGGGAGCCTGACGGAACGATGAAAGCAAGAGATTTGAGAGAACTGGGAGCGACGGAGCTTGACCAGCGGATTCGCGAAAAGTCGCAGGAGTTGAACGACTTGCGGATCAAGCACAAGTCGGGCGCCGGCATTGAAAAGCCCGTCCGCATGCGCCTGATGCGTCACGAGATCGCTCGCATGAAGACGGTGCAAGCTCAGCGGGAGGCTAAGTAAATGGCCGAGACAACAGAGGAAGTTCGCGGCAGACGCAAGGTCCGTAAGGGCACTGTGGTCAGCAAAAGCGGCGAGAAGTCGGTGATCGTGCAGGGCGAGCGGCGCGAGGCGCATCCCAAGTACGGCAAAGTCATCCGCCGCTTTAAGAAGTATCACGCTCACGACGAGGAGAACACCGCGAAAGTTGGCGACAACGTCACGATCGTGGAGACCCGTCCGCTGAGCGCGACCAAACGGTGGCGCATTGTGAAGCCGGAGGTGAAGTAACATGGTTCAGGAACAGACTGAATTGGTGGTTGCGGACAACACCGGCGCGAAGCTCGCGATGTGTTTCCGCATCTTAGGCCAGCGCAAGCGCTATGCCTACCTGGGCGATGTGATCCGCGTGGCCATCAAGGAAGCGGCACCCACAGGAGCGGTCAAGAAGGGCCAGGTCTGCACGGCGGTCATCGTCCGTACGGGGCAGCCCATCCGCCGCGAGGACGGCTCGTACGTCCGCTTCGACCAGAACGCGTGCGTGATCGTGGACAACAAGATGAATCCGGTCGGCTCACGCATTTTCGGGCCTGTCGCCCGCGAGTTGCGCGACAGGAACTACATGAAGATCATTTCACTGGCGCCGGAAGTCGTCTGACCAGTGAGCGACCGTAACGCCGATGATGGCCGCCCGGCCCGCGGGCCGGCGGACGTCAAAACGGTTACGAGTTAGGAAACAGCATGAGTGTTGCGAGAATCAAGAAGAATGACACGGTGATCGCCATCGCAGGCGAGTCCGCCGGACAGACAGGCAAAGTCCTCCGCGTGATGGCCGAAAAGGGCAAAGCGGTGGTTCAGGGCCTGAACATGGTGAAGAAGTCCGTTCGCCGGTCTCAGACCTCGCCCAACGGCGGGTTCATCGACCGCGAGACACCGATGGACCTTTCGAACCTGATGCCTTACGACCCCGACAAGAAGAAGGGTGTCCGTATCCGCAGGGTCAGCGAGGGCGACAAAATGGTGCGCAAATCCAAGGCGTCGGGAAAGACTCTGGACTAATAGGGGGCGGAGATGGCGAATCTCAAAGAGAAATTCAATAAGGAGTTGGCGGCGCAGCTTCAGGAGAAGCTAGGCCTGACCAATAAGATGTTGATTCCCCGCCTCCAAAAGGTGGTCATCAACATGGGCTTCGGTATCGTCGAAAAGGATGTTCAGAAGAGCATCATCGAAGATTTCGTGAAGCTTTCCGGCCAGAAGCCGGTGCTGTGCAAGGCTCGCAAGAGCATTTCGAATTTCAAGCTGCGCGAAGGCATGATCATCGGCGCGAAGGTGACCCTCCGCGGCGACCGCATGTATGAGTTCGTCGAGCGCCTGGTGAACAGCGGCTTGCCGCGTATCCGCGACTTCCGCGGCATACCGAACCGCGGGTTCGACGGGCGTGGCAACTACACGCTGGGCTTGAAAGAGCACACGATCTTCCCCGAGATGGTCGATACCGGGAACCCTGCCGCAGACGTCGGCATGGACATCACGTTCGTTACGTCGGCGAAAGACAACAAGGGTGCCCGTGAGTTGCTCACGATTCTGGGCGCGCCGTTTGCCGGCAAATAAGGAGAATTTCCACAATGGCCAAAACCTGTCTGATGGAAAAAGCCAAGCGTACACCGAAGTTTTCTTCGCGCAAGTACTACCGGTGCTCCCGCTGCGGGCGTCCGCGTGCGTATATTCGTAAGTTCCAGCTCTGCCGTATCTGTTTCCGCGAGCTGGCTGTTTCCGGAATGATCCCGGGTATTACCAAGGCAAGCTGGTGAGGAGAGAACAATGACGTCGGATCCGATTTCTGACATGCTGTTGCGTATTCGCAATGCGCAGAAGGCCGGTCTTCCCTCGATCGAGCTTCCGGGCTCCCGTATCAAGGGCGAGATTGCAAGCGTGATGAAGGCTGAAGGCTACATCACGAACTTCACGATGACTGCCACGGTCCCCCGTGTGCTGAGCATCGAACTGAAGTATAACGACGCTGCCGAGGCGGCGATTCGCGGCATCCGCCGCGAGAGCAAGCCGGGCCTCCGCAAATTCTGCGGCGTGCAGGATATTCCGAATGTGCTCGGCGGTATGGGTACCGCAGTGCTGAGCACCTCGGGCGGAGTGATCAGCGGCAAGGAAGCCCGCAAGCGCAAGCTCGGCGGTGAACTGATCTGCACAATCTGGTAAGAGGGCTTCAACGATGTCGAGAATTGGTAAACAACCGATCGCGATTCCCGCCGGCGTCACGGTTACCGCAAACGGTAACCAGGTGGCCGTCAAGGGCAAGCTGGGCGAGTTGAGTCGCGTCTTCCAAGCCGGGATCACGGCGACGGTCGACGGTAGCAAAGTGCTGGTCGTCCGCGCGGACGATTCCCGCATGCAGAAGAGCTGCCACGGACTGAGCCGCACGCTGATCAAGAACATGATCGATGGCGTGACGGCCGGCTACAAGAAGGCGCTGAACATCGAGGGCACGGGCTTCAAGGCTGTGCTGCAGGGCAAGAAGTTGAGCCTCTCGCTGGGATTCGCTTCCCCCAAAGAATACCTGATTCCGGAAGGGATCAAAATTACGGTCGATCCCGCTGGCGTGAACCTGACAATCGAGGGTATCAACAAGGAACTCGTCGGTCAGGCCGCGGCCCGCATCCGTAGTTATTATCCGGTCGAGCCCTACAAAGGCAAGGGTATCAAGTACGTTGGCGAACAAGTCCGCCGCAAGCAGGGCAAGACTGTTGCGTAACGCCTGAACGGAGCTGATGAAACATGAGTTTTAACCGCAAAGAACAACGCACCCGCCGCCACATGCGCCTGCGTCAGCGCGTCAAGGGCACGGCTGAGCGCCCGCGCATGGCTATCTGCATCTCGAACAAGCACATGTATGTGCAGTTCATCGATGACGGCGCCATGCACACGCTGGCTTCCACCTCCACTCTGAAGGAGACGAAGCCCTGTAATCTGGAAACCGCTAAACTGGTCGGCGAACAGGCCGCCAGCTTGGCGAAGGAAAAAGGCATTTCGATCGTGGTCGTCGACCGCGGCGGCTTCAAGTTCCACGGACGTATCAAGCAGATCGTTGAGGCTGCGACGGCCGCCGGGCTGAAGATCACGGATCGTGTAGCCGAAGTGGCAGAGGAGGCGAAGTGAGCGCAGACGCAAAATACTCCCGCAGCAATGAGGGGCAAAGCGAGTTCGACGAGCGCGTGGTGTTCGTCAACCGCTGCGCCAAGGTCGTAAAGGGCGGTCGCCGCTTCAGCTTCAGCGCTGTGGTCGTCGTGGGTGACCGCGAAGGCCGCGTGGGCTTCGGCTTCGGCAAGGCCAACGAGGTCAGCGACGCGATCCGCAAAGGCGGCGACGCTGCCAAGAAGTCCATGATGCGCGTCAAGCTCTCTGGCAAGACCATCCCGCACGAGGTGACCGGTGTCTGCGACGGCGGACGCGTGCTGCTGAAGCCCGCGCCGGACGGAGCGGGCCTGATCGTCGGCGGCGGCATGCGCCCCGTCCTCGAAGCGGCCGGCATCCGCGACGCGATCGGCAAATCGCTGGGTAGCAAAAATCGTTTAAACGTGGTGAAAGCCACAGTCGATGCGCTGAACAACTTGCGCTCGGCGGAGGAGATTGCGGCCGCACGCGCCTAGCCGCTAGAAATTGGAGCGGTGGAGTGAAAGAGGATTGGAATTTTGGGCGAGGTTTTCGAGCCGGTTTCCCGCTGTTCCAATCTCTGACATTCCAACGTTCCAGTGTTCCAATTTTTTAGGAGTCAACTATGGATCTGTCATCACTTGCAAATGTTGCTGGCGCGCGGAAATCGCGCAAACGCGTGGGACGCGGCCGTGCTTCGGGACATGGTAAAACATCGACCCGCGGCCACAAGGGTCAGAATGCGCGCAAAGGCCATAAGGGCAAGCTCGGTTTCGAAGGCGGTCAGATGCCTTTGATCCGCCGTCTGCCGAAGCGCGGGTTCAACAACTACACCCGCGTCTCGTTTGTGCCGGTCAACGTGTGCGACCTTGATCGCTTCGAAAACGGGACCGAAGTCACACTGGACGTCTTGCGTGCCTGCGGTCTTTTCTCCAATAAATTCGACGGTGTCAAGATTCTCGGCAGCGGAGAGCTGACGAAGAAACTGACCGTTAAAGTCAACGGTGTCAGTGCGACCGCCAAGGCGAAGATTGAAGCCGCAGGCGGTAGTGTTGAAATCGTTTGAGGTTCGTCATCATGCCCATGCTTGCCACCTTTGCGAACACCTTCAAAATACCTGAACTCCGGAAACGGATCCTGTTGACCGTCGGCGTCGTTTTTGTCAGCCGGCTGATCTCCATGGTTCCGACGCCCGGCGTTGATTGGCAGACGCTGCAGGCTGAACTCGCCAAGATCCGTGAGACCTCCGGCGCAGGCGGTGGCCTCATGGACTGGTTCAACGTGTTCAGCGGCGGCGCGCTCAATCAGTGCGCGGTCGGCTTCCTGAGTATTTGGCCGTACATCAGCGCCTCGATCATCATCCAGTTGCTGACGGCGGTCATCCCTCAGCTTGAACGGCTCGCTCGCGAGGGTGAGTCTGGCAAGCTGAAGCTGGCGTACTATACGCGCTATCTGACGATCGGCATCTGCGTGTTCCAGGCGTTCGCCCTGGCCACCGCTCTGCAGAACCCGGCCTCCTTCGGGCTGGGCAGCGTCCAGATCGTGACGCACCCGGGGATCGGCTTCAACATCATGACCACGATCTGCATGACGGCGGCTTCGCTGCTCGTCATGTGGCTGGCGGACCAGATCACGCAGCGCGGTATCGGCAACGGCACCTCGCTGATCATCATGATCAACATCACGTCCCGTCTTCCGGTCGCGATCCTCGAGGCTTGGACACGGTACTTCGGTTTGGGCGGCATCTCTGCCACGAAAAGCCCGGTCGAACTCCTGCTGTTGCTGCTCTTCGGCTTCATGATCACCATGGGCACGGTGATGCTGACCCAGGGCGTGCGCAAAGTGCCGATTCACTCGACGCGCCGTGCGGTTGGCGGCGGTGGAAGCGCGTATGGAGGCATGCAGCAGACCTACATGCCGCTGCGCGTGAACTACACGGGCGTCATGCCGATCATCTTCGCGGGTCCGCTCATCCAGTTCCCCGCGGCGCTGCTGAGCAGAATTCCGGCCGAGATTTCTTGGCTGGCGTGGCTCAAGTGGCTGGGCGCTCAGTTGGTCGATATGACCAGCCCGATCCACCTCTCGGTGTATGGGTTGCTGATCATGTTCTTCGCCTTCTTCTGGGTGGCCACTCAGTTCAACGCGATGCAGATATCCGACAACCTGAAGCGCGACGGCTCCTATGTGCCGGGCATCCGCCCGGGACGCGCTACGGCTGAATATCTGGACGCTCTGATGACGCGCGTGACGCTGATTGGCGGCTGTGGGCTGCTGATCATCGCGCTCGTGCCCCAGTTGCTGCGCGGCGCGATGTCGCTCCCGTGGGAGATGGCGTCGTTCTTCGGCGGCACGAGCTTGCTGATTATCGTCGGCGTGGCGCTCGATACGCTGAGGCAGATGGAGTCGCACCTGCTGATGCGCAATTACGACGGCTTCCTGAAGCATGGTCGTCTGCGCGGCCGCCGTTAAACGCGGACTCTGCGCGGTGTAGGCTTTAGTATGAACAGGCTCGCGGGCGTCAGTCCGTGAGCCTGTTCTTTTTTCGGGGACGATATGATTTTGAAGCAGTACATCAGGCATTTGCCGCACATCGGGGCGCAGCGCGAGAAGACGCTGCGCATCGAGGGCTGCGGCTGCTGGGCGGATATTTTGAACGCGCCGCGACCGCTCGCCGGGCTGGATGTGTTCGCGTGGGACGAGATCTGCCGCGCGGCCGAGTGCAGCTTGCGTGCGCTGGAGGCCGACGATGTCGCCTATTTCTCCTCGCGGCTGCCCCCGCTGGAACAGTGGCGCGTGCTGGCGCACTGGTTCGAGCAGGCGTCTTATTTCGACATCGAGACCAGCGGCTTGGAAGCCGATAGCATTGTCACGCTGGTCTGCTGCTTCCATGGGGAGCGGCCCCTGCGCTTTCTGGCGGGCGAGAATCTGGATGACTTCCTGGATCTGCTGGAGAGCGTGAAGCTGCTGGTCTCCTTCAACGGCGCGAGCTTCGACGTGCCGCGCGTGCTCGACCGTTTTCACATTCCGGAACTTCCTTGTGCGCACGTCGACTTGCGCTGGCTCTGCCACCACGCCGGTTGGCGCGGCGGCCTCAAGAAGATCGAACGCGCGTTGGGTCTCCGCCGTCCTGCCGATTTAGAAGGCCTCGGCGGCGCGGAGGCGGTCTGGCTGTGGCAGGCCTGGTCCGAGCGCGGCGACGAGCGGGCCAAGCGCACGCTGGAGCGCTACTGCTCTGCTGACACCGTGATGCTGAAGCTGTTGGCGGGGCGCCTCTGCGCATTGCACGGTGTGACGGTGCCGCTGCCGACAGAGGCAGATGTCTGGTCGCTCGTTCATGCGGCGTTTCCTGATGTCGGCCGCCCGAAGATCGAGCGCCCTGTTGCAATCGGTGACACTTTCCCGCCGAAGCCTACGCCCGCTCCGGTGGTCGCGGCTGACCTTTTCTCGATCACGGAGATGGTCGGAACGACCGAGGGGCTGACGCGTGCCGAAAAGCAAGCAAAGCTTCGCGAGCGCTGGCGCCAGCACCGCGGCAGCGGTCTGTGAGGTGTCGTCGTTGCCTGGCCAGTCATGGGTCAAGCAGGCAACGGTTCAACATGCCACGAGGTTAAGATATGAGACTGTTCAGTACGATATTGTTCGCGATGGGTGGGTTGATCACTGCGATGGGTGCAGAGAAGGTGGCGGTCGAGTACATTGACCCGCTGATCGGCACGGAGGGCGCTGGCTCGGAGTACGGCGGCATGTGGCCGGGCGTGGGGCAACCCTTCGCTTCGCTACAGTGGGTGGGCATGACGCGGCTGACCGAGGTCGGACGCACCAGCTACAATTTCTCGGATGCGACGCTGCTCGGTTTCGTCGGCACGCGTCAGCCCGCGATCTGGATGGGCGACTACGGGCAGGTCTCCATCGCGCCGCGCGTGGGCGCGGTCGATGTGGATTTCAAAACGCGCGGCTTGCCGTTCTCGCACAGCAACGAAGTCGCCAAGCCGTGGCTCTACCGCGTGACCGCTGGGACGCTTGAGCTGGGGCTGGTCACGACCGAGATGACTGGCACGGAGCGTGCCGGATTCTTCCGCATCGCATTTCCAAAGGGACAGGCCCCGCATGTCGTGATCGATGCCTCGCGCGACTACAATTCGGGCGCGTCCGATCTGCGGCCAGCGGATGGTTGGATCCAGATTGGCGAGGACGGCCGCACAGTCGAGGGCTGGAACAAAGACAGGCTGGACGCGCACCACGCTTACGACCTGCCGAATTTCAAGGGCTATTTCGTAATGGAGTTCAGCCGCCCGTTCAAGGCATACGGAACATACATTGGCGACGGAAAGCCTGCCGCGAAAGGTCAGTATCAGGCTGTGCTGACGCAAGCGTCTGCGCGTGCTGCGCAAGCCAATCGTGTGGGCGGGTACGTGTGCTTCGACGCTTCGGACGAACCTCTGCTGCTCCGGGTCGGCACGTCGCTCATCAGTCTGGATCAGGCCCGCGAGAATCTGAAGCGCGAGATTCCCGGCTGGGACTTCGAGGCGGTTGTCGCCACGACGCGGCACGCGTGGGAGCGCCAGTTCGAGCGTCTGGCCATTGAGACGACGGAAGAGGGCATCAAGAAGATTTTCTACACGGGGCTCTACCACGCGCTGCTCTATCCGCGCGTCTTTTCGGAGTACGGCCGCTACTACAGCGCGTTCGACGATCAGGTGCATGACGGCGTGAGCTACACGTCGTACTCGATGTGGGACACGTATCGCGCCGAGCACGCGCTGCTCACGCTGGTGGCGTCCGAGCGCGTGGACGGCATGATGACGGCCCTGCTTCAGATGTACAAGGAGGGCGGCTGGCTGCCCATGTGGCCGAATCCCAGCTACACGGGCATCATGTGCGGCGGGCCGGCCGAGATGATTTTGGCCGAGGCATGGTCGAAAGGTTTCCGCGGCTTCGATGTGAACCTGGCGTACGAGGCTGTCAAGAAGAACGCGACGGTGCCGCAGATCGGCGATGAGACGTGCGACTGGCGCGACCGCGGCAACTTCGGACGGAATCCAGAGACGCGCGGTGGGCTGTCGTGGTATCAGAAGCTGGGCTACGTGGCCTGCGACAAGGCCAAGGAGTCGGTGTCGCGAACGCTGGACTTTGCGCTGAATGACACGGCTGCGGCGAGTCTGGCGCAGGCCACGGGGCATGCGGACGATGCGGCGTTCTTCACAGCGCGGTCCAAGTATTACACCAACGTCTGGGATCGCGCGAGCAAGCTGTTCCTGCCGCGCAGGGCCGACGGCATTTTCGCGCAGGCGCAGGACGGGCACGACTACACCGAATGTTCGGCGCAGACCTCGCTGTGGTGCGTGCCGCATGATCCGCTGGGCGTGGCGGCGCTGCTAGGCGGGGCAGATGCGTTTGAGGCGCGTCTTGACGATTATTTCCAGAACCTTTTTTTCAAGCCGGAGCGCGGCAACCGCTCGATTCATGGCAATGAACCCTCGCATCACACTGGGTATCTCTACAACGCGATCGGCAAGCAGTGGAAGACGGCAGCGCAGGTGCGCGAGATCGCGCGGCGGAGCTACAGCACCGATAAAAAGGGTTTTGACGGCAACGAGGACTGCGGGCAGATGTCGGCCTGGTACATTCTATCGGCGCTGGGTTTCTACCCGCTTAACCCCGCAACTGACGTTTACGAGATCGGTTCTCCGCTGGTGGACAAGGCAGTGCTCAAGGTCGGCGCGCCTTATCCGACCGCCACGTTCACAATTATCGCGAAGAACCAGTCGCCTGAAAACAAGTACATCCAGTCTGCCACGCTCAATGGCAAACGACTCGCCGAGCCGCGTATCCGTCAGAGGGACATCGTGGCAGGCGGCACGCTGGAGTTCGTGATGGGCGACAAGCCAAATCCGGCGGCGTTCGGCGCGGAGAAAGGGCCAAATAAATGACACCAGTATGACTGGATTCGCACCATCCAGCCGCGCCAGCGCGTTAACGCCGTCTGTCATGGTTAGGGCGGGACCGAAATGCGCCCTTACCTGATTTGAAGGACTGTCCCGCCGGTGAAGAACACGTTGGCATAGACCGTGTTGCCCGCGAGGGTGAAGGAGGCGGACAGCTTGGTGCCGACGTTCTTGGCCTTCCACGCCGGGAGGTTCAGGACGGTGGCACCGGAGCGGGTTGCCACGGCCAGCACCTGCCGGTTGGTCAGCGCGTAGCCCGTAGCTGCATCGAAGGTTACCGCGAAGCTGGATGCCGGGATGGTCACGTCCGCCAAAGCGATGCAGTCGGTGTTTGTGCTCGACACATGGCAGCGGTAGCCCGCAGACAGGGTGCCGTTGGAGACGGTTCCCGAGCCAGAGACTTCGCCGAGGGTCACGGCGCTGGCGCTGAGGTTGAGATTCGCGCCGGCGGAGATTGCGATTGCGGCGTCGCTGCGGATCGTCCCGTTGCTGACCGAGAGGGTGCCCTGCTGAATCACGGTGCCGCCCGAGTAGTTGCCCGTCGCGAGGCCGGTGGCATTCGTATACAGGCCCAGGGAATTGGTTGCGCCCGGCATGTAGTTGATTCCTTGCCCAAAGACGATTTCGCCTGTGCCGACCTTGGTGACTACGCCCGTTCCCGTGAACGGGAAAGTGAAGACGTGGCGAATGCCGCTGCCTGCACGCAGGGTTAGGCCACCGGCCTCAACGATGAAGCTTTGTTTACTGGCGGCTGTGGAGAGGGATGTGCCGGAGGCGGTGGGCTCCATGACGCCGCCGTTAAAGACCATGTTGAGGCCGGTGGAGGTCAGATAGTTGGCGCCGAGGAACTGCGTGAACCGCATGGTGCCGCCGCTCTCCCAGCGCATGGTGCCACTCGAGGAGTTGTCGCTGAAGAGGAAGTTGCCGCCCACGCCGGTCTGAGCGAGGACGCTGTTCTCGGCCACCACCGCGTCGACGTTGCAGGCGACATAGATGCCGCCGCCCCATTGGCTGCCGCCGGACGCGGTGGCCACGCTGCCTTGCATCAGACGGACAGTCGGGGCGGTGTTGTTGCCCGCGCCGATGTTGATCTGCCAGGAAGCGGACAGCGTCGAGTTGCTCATGATGAGCGCGGGCGCAAACGTGGTGGCTGGAATATAGCCAATCTTGATGGTGTCCACATAGAGGGCGGCGCCGTTGACGAGACGCAGTGTCGGGGTACGCGCCGGACTGCTTGGACTCATCTGGTTTCCGACAATGAGGTGCAGTCCGGCCCCGCCCTGATTCATGCGGACGGCGTCAAGTTCGAGCGTAGGATTAGCCTGGCAGGTGTTGAACGTGCCGCCAATAATGCCGAAGTGGTTCTGATTGGCGGTCGAGACGCCTGCGCCGTTGCCCTTCACGCGCAGGGTGCCCTCCAGAACATTGAGCCCGCCTAGGCCAGAGGCTGTGGCCGGGGCGTCGCCGCTGTCGGGGAGCGTGATGACGCCCGCCGGGTTGATGTTGATGCCTCCCATGCCGTTGCCAGCGGAGAGGGTGGCCGTGCCGCTGCCGATGTTGAGGGTCAGCGTTCCCGATCCGCGCTTGCAGAGGGCTCCGGATTGGATTGCGAAGGGGCCACTGACGGTGAAGTCGCTCTGCGCCTCCAGAATGGCTGCGTTGCTGATGCCGCCGGCGTTGAGCGTGATGCCTTTGCTGACGGTCGCCGCCGCACCGCTGTAGGCCAGCGTGCCTGCGCCGACGGTCACGGCATCAGTTGCGCTGTTCGCGCTGCCCCAGGCGTCGGGCGCGGCGAAGTTCAGGCGTCCGCCCGCGGTGCTCCAGGTGCCGTTGAAACCGGAGTTGCTGCCGGAGACGGTGAGATTGCCGGAGCCGCTCTTGCTGAGGAGCGTGCCCGTGTTCGCGGAGAGCGCGCCGCTGACGGTCGTGGTGGACGCCTGTGCCCCCTGGACGGAGAAAGAGCCCGCGAGCGCGAGCGGCATCGCAAGCGTGTGCGAGCCCAGGTTGTTGCTGATGCCACCTGCGGGGATGGTCAACGATGCGCCTTGCAACAGGTAAGGGGAGTCCGAATCAAACCGCAGGTAAGTGCATTGCGCGGGCACGCCGATGTTGACGGTCTTCACCGCGGCAGCACCATTGAAAAGAGCGTAGGTGCCGTAGTTCGGCACGGCTGCGGGTGTCCAGTTTGGGGCGGTATTCCAGTCTGTGCTCTGAGAGCCGTTCCAGACGGCATCGCTGACAGGGTAATCGCCAACGTTCAGTTGGATGATTGAACCCGCACCGTCGGGGACGACCGCAAAGCCATAGCTCTTCCCGGTCGTCGGGTTGATGAGGCTCAGGTTGGTGAGGACGTTCGAGTCCAGTGAACCCGCGCTGCGGAAAATCGTATACGCGGCGTTCGAGTTGACGCCTCCGAAAACGAGGCCGCACCGGCCCAGCGTCAGCCCGCTGCTGTTGGTGACCGTGATGCTGTCGTTGGCATCCATATACAGCAGCGTCATCGCGTCAGGGGAGCCGACCGTCAGAGTGCCGGCCGTGAGGTTCGTGGCTGGGCCTGCAAGCGAGAGCGAGGCTTGGTTGGTGATGATCAAGGAGCGTCCGAAGGTGGCTGCGGTGTTGAGCACCTTGAGTCCGCCCTGCGCAATAACGGTCTGCGCGTGGAGGCTGTTGGAGGCGGAAAGTACGCCTGCTCCAACCTTGAAGAACAGGCCTGCCGCGCCGGCCGCGTCGGCGAAGCTCTGGCTGACGACGATGTCCGCGCCTGACGAATCAACGGTCAGGCCGGTCGCTCCGAGTTCGGCCTTGTCAAAGGTCTCGATCAGGTTCTTGCCCGCGAGGACGTTGGTGGCCACCAAGGTTCCTCCGTCCGCAAAGAACTCAGTCCAGCCTGTGCCGCCCCTGGCCAGCGCCCCGGTCCAGCCTCGCACGGCTTGGGCTTTCAGCGTGCCGCCCAGCAGTTCGAGTCGGCCGCGGCTGGCAGCGCTGTCGGCGACGTTGATGACGTTTTCGTTGCCGGAGTTAGGCGCTATGATGACCATGCCGCCTGAGATTCTCGCGCACGGAAGCGCGGAGATGCCGGTTGTGCCGGCACCGATGCGGAGAAAGCGCGGGATCGTGAGCTGGCCGCCCCGCATGTCGAGAATGCCGGTCCGCGCCCCGTTTCCGACGAGCGCCCCGGAGGCGTCGTCCCAGAGCTTGTGAGTGCCCCCCGTGACTTGAAGGGTGTTGGTCTGTCCGTCGACGCTTGGAGAGACTTCAAGGTATTTGAAGTCGGTCTGTCCGCCGGCGAAAAGGCCCGAACCCAGTGAGCCGGCGAAGTAGAGGCTGGAGTTGGTCGCGGCGAGACGGCCGCCCGTGATGTCCAGCCGACCGGTGCCGCTGTTGTTGCCGATGTAGATCGTGGATCCTATGACCGTCAGCGCCGCATTGTCCTGCAGCGCCAGGGAACCGGAGCTTCCGCTTGATCCGCCGACGGCAAGGGTGCTGCCCATATAGGTGGTCGTATTGTTGCGAAGCCTCAAGGTGCCGATTGCGCCGCTGCCGCGGGTGACTTCCACTGAACCGGTGACGGACAGCGAGGCGTTATCAGCGATGTCGACGGTCGAGGTTGACGCAGTCCCGTAGGCGAAGATCACGGCTGCACCTGCGCTTAGGAAGGCCGTGTTGGTGAGGCTCAAATTGCCGATCGTTTGGGTCGCCTCGCCGAGGTGGACCTCGCCGCCGATCGTCAGCCGGCCGGCATCGCGAAGAAAAACCGCTCCAGATAAATTGGTGGAGTTGCATCCGACGCTGACGGTATTCCGCACGTCCATCGCGCCCGAGCCATCGATCAGCAGGATGCCGGAGGAGCCAAGCTTGCCGGCTCCGACCAGCAGCGAGCCGCCGCGTACAAACAGATTGCCACCGGCCACCTGAAGCGTGTTCGTGGTTCCGGCTCCGGCTGCGCCCTCGGTGACCGTGAGCCCGTTGTAGATTTCATGCGTGCCGCCTTCGAAACGCATGAGATGGCCGTTCGAGTTGCCTCGCAATCTGACGGTGTTCGCCCGAAGGGTTGAGTTCGTTCTGAAGAGCACAACGCTGCGGGGACCGGAGGAACCTGTAATCAAAGTATGGCTCGATCTCGTTACTCCGCCCGGATTATAAAGGTTCAACAGTCCTTCTTCCAGCACGTTGGTTGCGCCGTTGTTGTTCCACTGGAAGCGGAAGACCGCGTTCGACATCAACATGATCGGGTAGGCGTTGGCAGGCGCTACACTGATCAATCCCTCGAGATTGAAGAGGTGGGCCGTGCCGCTCTGAGTCATCTGGAAACCGGTCCAGTCGTTCGGCCAGACGTCCGGCCCGGACTTGAGCCACCACGTGCCGCGCGTGTCGAACGTGATGGAGCGGCCGCTGGTGAGACCGCCGACCTTGGTGACGCTGTTTTCGGTAAGTCCGCCCGCAGGGAAGCGGATCGTGTAGTCCTGGTTGCCTGTAAAGTACCCGACAGCAGCGTTGGTGGGCTGAATGCCGCCTGTCCAGTTCGTCGCCTGGTTATAGTAGCCGTCAGCAACACCTGTGAGCCAATTAATGTCCGCTTTCGTCTGGCAGGCTGTCATGCACAGCCCTGTCGCGAATACACCCAATAACCGCTTGATTTGCATGGATTATCTCCTCCGTTTGGACGTTCAAATCGGCAATGCCAAAAATCAAATTATTAACGTCTAAAAAGTACCACTTTTAGAAAAGATAGCACAAGCCTAATTGTGGGAATTATACCCAGGCGTGGGTGGATTGAAGGGGCGCGTGAGTGGTCGTAAACTCAGCTCTGAGAAAAAAGTGAATGGCTTGGCGCTCGGGTGGTTTAGCGAGGGAGGCTACGCATGAAAAAGTCGCCGCATGTGGTGGCGAATCCGCGCGGGAATCAGTCGCAGACCTTGAAGGTGGCACTCGCGTTTCTGGAGCGTTTTGAGGAGCGTCATGCCGCCTTTGTCACAACGGTCTGCGAATATCGTCAGAAGCGGCAGCAATTGAAAGAGACTTTGAAATGAATGTGCGTCAGGATTTTTTCGGTTACTTAGGTCGCTGTATATAGTCGTAGGTGCGCAGGTGTTCGCGGAGAAGACGAAATGCGCCGAGGAATCCCGTGGGCCAGAGCCGCGTGGGTACGGCGGCTTCAAGTTCGTTTTGCACATTGACCGGCA
>TBL_comb47_HYPODRAFT_10003577_pt1 | contig 18288 bp, 21 predicted proteins | sample TroBogypolimnion_40_FD_10682 | JGI IMG/M metagenome (IMG submission 10682)
AGGTTTGGAACTTCGAGGGGTTCGCGGATCTTTGCGAATGAGGTACGAGCAGGGGCAAACGATTTCGATTTCGCGGCCAATGTTCCTCCAGATAATGTAACGAGCACTGTTTGTAAAGACACAGCTACCGCCAGGTCTCGACCGCAATATGTCTGAACCCCAGAGGTGAAAAATTGTGAAGGGCAAGGGTACCCATCAAGACCCCAAAATGTCCATTTGGTGGTAAAAGGACCCTCCCCATGACCCCAAGGGGCCTCCGGAGGCTGGTCAGCCCAAAGGAAAGACCCCCGCCTGGCCTAAGCCGAACGGGGGTCTTTTGAGCCCTAATTACTTGATTGTGACCTTTGCGCCAGCAGCTTCGAGAGCAGCCTTTGCCTTGTCTACAGCTTCCTTTGTTCCCTTTTCGATGAGGGTTGCAGGAGTTGCATCGACGAGATCCTTTGCTTCCTTGAGACCAAGAGCAGAGTTGATTCCGCGAACTTCCTTGATCACAGCAATCTTCTGTGAACCAGCATCTTCGAGGATAAGTGTGAACTCATCCTGTGCATCTGCTGCGCCACCAGCGGCTGCGCCACCGGCTGCTGCTGCAGCTACTGGAGCTGCTGCAGTTACATCGAACTCTGTCTCAAATGCCTTTACGAAATCTGAAAGCTCAACAAGGGTCATCTCCTTGAATGCTGCCATCAATTCATCTGATGAAATCTTTGCCATTTTTATATCCTTTTCTTAAAGTTTTTGGTTTTGTTTAGAGAACTTCGGTTTATTCAGCTGTTGGCTCGGCTGGAACCTCTGCCACGACGGCATCGGCTACTGGCTCTGACGCGCTGACTTCNGNCNCNGNNNCNGCTGGAACCTCTGCCACCTCGGTTTGTGCGACTGGCTCGGACACTGCTTCCGCTACTGGCTCAGATGCAGGAGCAGGTGCTCCAGCTTCCTTCTGGAGTCGGAGTGCATCAAAGGTACGAGCAGCCTTAGCGATCGTGCCCTTCATTGCGCCTGCCAACTTAGCCAAGAGAACTTCGCGTGACTCGAGGTCAGCGAGCTTCATGATCTCTGCAGTTGTTACGGTCTTACCTTCGAAGACGCCACCCTTGATAATAAGAAGTGGATTCTCCTTCTGGAAATTCTTCAAGCTCTTCGCTGCTTCGATCGCATCGCCCTTGATGAACGCAACTGCTGAAGGACCAACGAGGAGATCATCAGAGATCTCTACGCCAGCATTCTTCGCTGCAATCTTGGTCAAGGTGTTCTTGACGACCGAGTACTTGGTATCTGCACCAAGTGAACGACGAAGCGCCTTCATTGAGGTCACGGTTAGACCGCGATACTCAGTGAGAACAGTTGCGCTAGCTGAACGAAAATCTTCGGTCAGTTCAGCAACTGCGGCTTCCTTTTTAGGATTCGCCATGTGCTTCCTTCCTTAAGTATTCAAACTCTGAAGCGCTTTTGCACTTCAATCACGTCAATATGCGAGCCGGAAATAAAAAATCCCCGGCGCATAAGTGCGCACGAGGAATAACTCTCATGTGTACCTATGCGGGCTCCTCTTTCAAGGAATTAACGAAAGCTATTGCTAGCTCTCAAGACCTGCAGTCTTTGGTGATGAGAAAAGGGTAGGCCATAGGCCTACCCTTTACAAAATCGCCCATCTGGGCGGGAATTACTGGAGGTTTGAACCACCATCGCGAGCGATATTTGGGTCTACCTGGATGCCAGGTCCCATCGTGGTTGAGATCGTTGAGCTCTTGAGGAAGCGGCCCTTAGCTGATGAAGGCTTTGAACGGATAACTTCTTCAATCGCTGCAGCGTAGTTCTCAGCGAGCTGCTGCTCGGTGAAAGAGACCTTGCCGATAACGAAGTGGAGGTTTGAGTTCTTATCAACGCGGAATTCGATCTTTCCGGCCTTGATATCTGTAACAGCCTTCGCCACATCAGTGGTCACTGTTCCGGTCTTAGGGTTTGGCATCAAGCCACGAGGTCCGAGAACCTTTCCGAGGCGACCGACCTTACCCATCAATTCTGGTGTTGAGACAACAGCGTCGTAATCGAGACGACCCTTTGCGACCTCATCGATCAATTCATCTGCACCGACGATATCGGCGCCAGCTGCGCGGGCTTCATCAGCACGTGCGCCACCAGCGAATACCAAGACGCGAGCAGTCTTACCTGTTCCGTGTGGAAGGTTCACTGTTGAGCGGATCGCTTGATCAGCCTTCTTTGGGTCAACGCCCAATGTGAGTGCAACTTCAACAGTTGCGTCGTACTTCGTTACTGAAGTCTCTTTAGCGAGCTTCACTGCTGCTGATGGCGAGTAAAGGATCTTCTGATCGAACCTTCGCCGCAGCTTCGTTGTATTTCTTTCCGCGCTTCATTTCTTCTCCTTTGTAAAGGTAGTGCGAAGTGCCCTACCTAGGGGTTGTGGTTAACGGAGCAGCGCGCTCCTCCCACGGGGTGTTGCTTATTAAATTATTAGAACCAATTAACCGACGGTGATACCCATTGAACGAGCAGTACCGGCGATGATCAAGCTTGCTGCCTCGAGATCATTTGCATTGAGGTCAGGCATCTTGATCTTTGCGATCTCTTCAACCTGGGCCTTGCTGATGTTGGCAACCTTGTTCTTGTGAGGAATCGCTGATCCCTTTTCAATGCCAGCAGCCTTCAAGATGAGGCGTGATGCTGGTGGAGTCTTGGTGACAAATGTGAATGAGCGATCTTCGTAGACAGTGATCTCTACTGGAATGATCTGACCCTTTTGACCTTCGGTCTCAGCGTTGTACGCCTTAACGAAGTCCATGATGTTGACACCATGCTGACCAAGGGCAGGACCTACTGGTGGTGCAGGTGTTGCTGCTCCAGCCTGGATCTGCAACTTGATGAGAGCTGTGATCTTCTTCTTTGGTGCCATTTTCGTTCTCCTAGATCTTCTGTACTTGGTTAAATGAAAGTTCGACTGGAGTCTCGCGACCAAAGATGGAGACGAGAACCTTGAGTTTTCCTTGTTCTGGCATGATCTCTGAGATCGTTGCAGGCAAGGTTGCAAATGGGCCATCCATAACAGTGACGGATTCGCCAATTTCGTAATCAACAAGCTTGATATCGGCCTTATCTGACTTCTTCACTGGACGTGGAGCCAAGATATTTTCGACCTCTGGAAGTGAGAGAGGTGAAGGATGATGAGCGTTGCCTACGAAGCCAGTAACACCAGGAGTGTTGCGTACGCATGACCATGACTCATCTGTGAGATCCATACGGACCAAGACATAACCTGGGAAGACATTGCGCTTTACTTGCTTGCGCTGGCCATTCTTAATTTCAGTAACTTCTTCTTCTGGAACTTCTACCTGGAAGATGTAATCCTCCATGTTGAGAGCCTGGACGCGGTTGGCAAGGTTGCCCTTTACCTTCTTCTCATAACCAGCGTATGAGTGAACGACGTACCAATCGCCTGCGGCAGTAGCGAGCGCACGACGGAACTCTGCATGTTCGTCATCTTCGAGCTCTGCTTCTTCTGCTGCAACTTCTTCATCGATTGCGATGATCGCATCGAGATCTCCGGCTGCTTCATCAGCAACAATCTCTTCGACAATTGCGGCTGGGGCTGAATCTGCAGCAAGTGCTGCTTCAAAGGCATCTACAGCTTGGGCTTGTGCGGGAACGACTTCTTCCACGACTTCGCTGCTGAATGTTGGATTCTCAATGCTCATGAATTCGCGCTCTCCCTTTCCCGATTAACCAAAGACCAAGAAGATGATCTTCGTCAGCACCAAATCAAGGAGCGAGACGACGGCGATGATAAATGCAACGAAGACAAGAACGACCGCGGTATATGTGGTCAACTGATTACGAGTTGGCCAGACAACCTTGGTGAGTTCGGAGACGACTTGGCGATAGAAAAGCCCAATGCGACCGAAGATCCCGAGGGATTGTCGGTCTGGAAGAACTTCGTCAGCCATGTCTTACCTCTCTTAGTGCTTCTTCTGAAAAATCTTTCACACGTACCTTGCAGGGCAGGAGGGACTCGAACCCCCAACCGGCCGCTTTGGAGACGGCAACTCTAGCCAATTGAGCTACTACCCTTCGGGCGTCACTTAGGCATGAGTCATCATGACCTTTTGCAAGCGCCAGATCGAGAAGTCTAGAGGCGAGACCCGATTACACCAAACTCGGTTTCGGGCTGCCACCCCGCTCGTACCCAAATCGGATCTCCCCCATCAGTCTGGGTGAGGCATACTTCGCATATGAGCGAAAAACCACGCGTATCTGCCCGAATCGCTGCCATCGCTGAATCTGCGACCCTCGCAGTGGATGCCAAGGCGAAGGCCCTCAAGGCAGCTGGGCGACCAGTTATTGGCTTCGGCGCAGGTGAGCCTGATTTCCCAACTCCGGCCTATATCGTCGAAGCGGCGGTGAAGGCTACGGCTGCCCCAGCAAACCACCGATACACGCCAACTCCAGGGCTACCTGAACTTCGTGAGGCAATCGTCGCAAAGACCCTTCGTGACTCCAACTATGTGATCACCGCAGATCAGGTGCTCGTTACTAATGGTGGCAAGCAGGCGGTCTATCAATCTTTCGCATCGATTATCGATCCAGGTGATGAAGTCATTCTTCCTGCTCCATATTGGACGACGTATCCAGAGTGCATCAAGTTAGCTGGCGGTACTGCGGTCGAAGTATTTGCTGATGAATCTCAGAACTACCTGGTTACTGTCGAGCAACTCGAAGCTGCTCGTACACCGAAGACAAAGGCGCTGCTCTTCTGTTCTCCATCAAACCCAACCGGTTCGGTTTATTCTGCTGATCAAGTTAAGGCGATTGGCGAATGGGCGCTCGAACATGGCATCTGGGTGATCACAGATGAGATCTATGAGCACCTCTTATATGACGGTGCCACCGCTCCATCACTTCCTGTACTTGTTCCTGCGATGGCAGATCGCACCATCATTCTCAATGGCGTTGCAAAGACTTATGCAATGACTGGCTGGCGCGTTGGTTGGATGGTTGGACCGAAGGATGTCATCAAAGCTGCGACCAACTTACAGTCACACCTATCATCAAACGTTAATAACGTCGCACAACGTGCAGCGATTGCTGCTCTTACAGGCAACCTCGATGCAGTTCATGAAATGGGCGTCGCGTTTGATCGCCGCCGCAAGTTAATTGTTTCGATGCTCAATGAGATTCCTGGTGTCGTCTGCCCAACTCCAACTGGCGCCTTCTATGTCTATCCATCTGTAAAAGCATTGCTAGGCAAGGAGATCCGGGGCAAGCGCCCACAGACCTCAGCCGAGCTTGCAACTCTGATTCTTGAAGAAGCCGAAGTTGCAGCAGTTCCAGGTGAAGCTTTTGGACCTTCTGGCTACCTTCGTTTCTCATATGCATTAAGCGATGAGGATATTGTTGAAGGAATTACCCGCGTAAAGAACTTACTTTCAGAGGCTAAGTAACATCTTCAGGTTAAAGCTGTACGCCCACGAACTGAACCTCTGGTTCTAAGGTAATTCCAAATGCGCTCTTCACTCGTGCTTGCGCGGACCTGGCAAGTTCGACGATCTCCGCAGCAGTAGCAGATCCAGCATTAGTGAGTGCTAAAACATGGTGATCAGAGATCGCTGCATTTCCGATCCGTTCACCTTTCACTACGCCCGAATGTTCCATCAACCAAGCAGCAGAGAGTTTTACTGATCCATCTTCTTGTGGCCAACGCGGTGCATCAATCGGAAGCGCTTCGGCAACTGTGTGGGAGACAACTGGATTTGTAAAGAATGAGCCAGCAGATGCAATGCCAATTCCTTCGAGCATTCCCTTCCTAGCGCGCAACTTCAATACAGCTTCACGTACTTTAGTAACAGGCGCGCGATCACCAATGCGTACACCTAATTCGTTAGCGAGTTCAGGATACGCAACAGCGAGTGACTCTTCACCGCGACGCAGATGGAAGGTGACATCGAGGATGACGAAACGATCCCCCGACTCTTTAAAGATCGAACTCCTATAGGAGAATCCACATTCGGCAGCGGTAAAGGTCTTCACTGCTTTAGCAGTGCGGTCATATGTGCGAACTCGGGCAATCACTTCAGAGACATCGTGTCCATATGCGCCAATGTTCTGGATCGGAGCTCCGCCAACAGTCCCGGGAATTCCGCTCAGAGACTCTAAATTGGCCAAGCCCTTTTCAATCGTAAAAGCGACGAATTCATCCCACCCAACACCAGCAGCTACTTGGAGCATGCCACCGCTACAGGCATCGATCTCATAAGAGTTTCCAGAGGTCTCAACGCGGATTACTGTTCCAGCAAAGCCATCGTCGCCAATCAAGATATTGGATCCGCCACCGATAATCAGGAGTGGTTCACTTAGCGAATCTGCCGCTTCAATTGCCGAGATAAGTTCGGCTTCAGTGGTCGCATGAATCAACGAGCGCGCAGGACCGCCAACCCCAAGGGTGGTGTAATCAGCGAGCCGGCTCATAACCAAAGGCTACCTGCGATCGGTGAGAATCTCGTTCTTGCCTCGAAAGCGCTCAAGGATTCGGTCATAGGTCTTCTTAGACTGCTCATCGCGGAAGCTCTCTTCTGTGTCGTAGTACCCGTGATGTCTGGCTTGTTCGAGCGGAAGATCCATCTGCAAGAGCCTGCCACGGGCCTGACGGAGTCTGAGTGAGAATTCAATATCGGCATTTCGATAATAGATTGCGCGATTGTTAAAACCGCCAGCACCTTGTGCATGTTCGATATTGAGCGCCATGAAGTAACTGAAGAGAACATCGACATCGCCGGCGCCTTTATCGTCAACGCTGCGCCATTCATCATCGATATTGATGAGTCCACCGTGCCAGCCAACTGCGCTGTACTCCCCTGCTTCCAGGATCTTTAGAGCTGGAGTTATGGCATCGCCTGTGAATACGGTCGATGGATCCATGATGACTGCATAAGGAGATGGTGAAAGTTTCAACATCGCATTTGCTGCCTCAGCCCAACCCACTCCAGAATTAATCTGTGCGATGAAAGTTCGATCATCGAGTTCAAGGGCAAGGTTGCCAAGTTCAGGTGTTCCGCTCACCATGATCAGAATCGCAGTATCGGTTGGGGCAAATTTCTTGATCGCGGCGATTGATGTGATCGCATCTTCGATAAAGCCATCGAGAATTAATCCGATCGAGATCGGAAAGCGCTTGTCAGTGAAGGTCCGCAGATCTCCGATTCGGGAATAGACCGGGAAGGGATTCTTTGCGCGGAAGCTAAATCCGCCATCGACATCGACTACTTCAAAACCGTGATGCAAGATCTGATCGCGAAGTGAATCCGATAGCGCAAAGTCCTTTGCGGCGCGGGCCGCTTGGCGGGCGCGGGCTAATTCAATTACTGATTCTGGAACCGTCGTCATGAGAGCGCAATAACTGCTTTAGCCATGCCCAACACTTTGACATCTTTGCAGTACGCAGAAATTTCAATCTTGGCAGTCCTCTCGGTGACCTCAAGAACTTTTCCGCTGACTATGAGTTCGACATCGGCATCAGCGGGCACAACCACGGGCTTCACAAAACGAGCTGAGAACTCTCTTACTGCGGCGCTGCCTTGCAAGGCGCTGACATAGCGGCCAGCAAGGGCCATGGTGAACATGCCGTGGGCGATGACGTTTTCGAGTCCGACCGATTTTGCGAAGGCTTCATCTTGATGGATCGGATTCTGATCGCTACTGGCGTTGGCATAGCCAATGAGAAGTGCGCGATTAATAACATAAGTGGTTGGGGCCAATTCCTGACCGACGGCATATCTACTCATGCGCGCACCACCAAAGTTGACCATGATGATGCGACGAGTTCATCGCCATTGTGAAGATCAGATCGCACAGAGACGATTTCATTTCCAGCAACTACTCGAGCGCTCTCGATAGTTGATGAGCAGATCAGTGCATCACCGGCAACGATTGGACGATGAATCTCAAACTTCTGATCGCCATGAACCACTCGACTCCAATCGAGCCCAGATTCTTTTAGCAGCGCTTCAGATTCAGTGAGTGTGATCTTGATGGTGTACGTCGGAGGTGCGACTTCGAAATTCGGTTCGCCAATAGCGGTGCAAAATTCAGTAATGGATTCTTGAGTAACCGCGAAAGCAACAGCACCGGGAAAGGTGCGCCCGACGATGTCGGGATTGAGCATTAGTTAGCGAGTCTCGCGATGTGTTGTTGAGAGCTTGCAACGTGGGCAGAACTTCTTCAACTCAAGGCGATCTGGATCGTTACGACGATTCTTCTTGGTGATGTAGTTACGCTCTTTGCACTCGACACAGGCCATAGTGATCTTTGGGCGGACATCCGCGCTCTTGCTTGCCATGGTCGTGCTCCTTTTGATTCTTACAGGACATCTGCCTGCTGGATAGTGCGAGGGGTGAAGATTACTTCACCTACGCTCATTATGAAAAATGAGAGCAGGCGCCCTACCCCGCCTACGCTCGTGGTGAGCGTAAGAGGATGTAGAGAGTGGTAGCGGGAGCGGGATTTGAACCCACGACACAGCGATTATGAGCCGCTTGCTCTACCAAGCTGAGCTATCCCGCCGAGCCCCCCACCGGAATCGAACCGGTGACCTTTTCCTTACCATGGAAACGCTCTACCGACTGAGCTAGGGGGGCGAAAAAAGTACGGAAGGGTACAACGAATCTCACCCCAGTGAGAAATCACTGGTAAATGCGCCCCCAAAAAGAACGGAGAAGGAGTCTGCAAGATGAGCCGAGTACCCTTGGATCCTAATGAAAATAGGACGCTCAGAGATCTCTCGCTTCACTCACCTTTCCCGCCGCAAGAAGTTACTTGCCGGGGCAGTGGCCGTGGTGCTGGTTGGGTCGGCCATTGGTGGGTCTCTCTTCACCTACATTCACCTCTCTCGGGTTAATGCTCCGCTTCCATCACTCAAGCCGCATGCGGATATTCCGATCCGTCCTATGACGACCTTCGCAGATACCCTCAATCAGGAACTGCCCGCTGACAACGTAGAACTGCCTCTGAAATGTCCCATCCAGCAAGGTGACTGGATAAACACAGAGAATCAGAATCCCGGCCTTGCATTGACTCCTACAGACTGGACGAACTTCAAGCTGACTCAAGAATCCGGTTCGGTACTTTGGATCGACAAACAATCCGTAACCTGTGGCGACCGAATCGGTATTCATGCTTCTTTATATCCAACAAATGCCGATGGATCACTTAATAAAGCACCTCGAACTTTTGAAGTCCTTCGAGTTGGTTGGTACAACGGATCCGGCGCGCGCATGGTCTGGAATTCTGGGCCGATCAAATTAAAGTTTCGCAATACTCCGACGTTGAGGAATGCGACTCGCACAATTGAAACTCGCTGGCCCACATCAACCTCATTTGAAGTTGGACCAGATTGGGTGCCTGGGCTCTACCTTGTTGTCTCTGTAAATAAGGCTGGCGCATTTGAAAATGTTGCACCATTTATTCTTCGTGCGACTCCAGGTCCTTCATCATTACTACTGATTCATTCAACGAATACATGGGCTGCTTACAACTCTTTTGGTGGGCACTCCACCTATTCAGGTGTCGTGGATGGTGTCTCCGAGCGATCGCAAATCTCTTCACTGGATCGCCCTTACGCTGGCAGCGGAATGAGCCACATCATCCGTGATGCAATCTCTTTCGTACAGTATTTAGAGTCAACTGGGCTTAATATCGATCAAGTTACCGACGCTGATATCAATAACTCACCCTCGATCGTCAGCAACTACAACGCCATCGTATTTAGCGGCCACCCTGAATATATGACACGGACCGAATTCGATACCGTCGCCGCCGCCAGAAATCTTGGAATTAATATCGCTTTTATGGGTGCCAACAATGCATATTGGCAATCTCGGCTTGAGCCATCACCTACTGGTCCCGATCGCCATCTTGCGATTTACCGAGATCCATTATTGGATCCACAAACAGATTGGCAGAAGGTCACAACAGAATTCGGCAATCCTCGCATCAATACTCCGCCATCTCTTCTCACCGGAGAGAAGACCGCTGGAGTTCACGTCACTGGGACTATGAAGGCAGTCAACATTCCGAGTTGGCTACATATACCGAAGTCATCTCAACTTACCGGCTGGTCAGCAAATTCAGAGATTGATGGTTCGGCCACTGGCCCGGCCGCTCCTCCGAAGACTCATCTACTCTTCTCTGGAAAGTTCGAATTAGTAAACCCCACACCGGCTTCACTCAACGTAAGTCGCTCACTTGTAGCTCAAACAATATGGTTTACAGCTCCAAGCGGATCTGCCACATTTGTTGCCGGAAATAACTACTGGCCATGCGAAGTGAGCAGAACTTGTCCAGAAGCAACCGTTGGCGAATCAACTAAAACGTTGTTGCAGTCGATCACTACGCAAGTATTAACGTTGTGGCAGACCAAAGCTGTCGGAAAGGGTCTTAAATGAGAGCTCGTGATTATCATCTTCCTGAGATTCCACATTGGCATAAGGTCACTCCAGGTGAGCCGCGCTGGCCCATCTCCTTTGTTGTCGTACTCGTGATTGTTCTTCAGTACACCTTGCCGGCTCACTACGCACTTAAATCACAGAAGTGGATCTGTCTTGGGGAAGTGCTCTTAGCCTTTGCACTCTTTGCATGGAATCCAGGGAGAATTAAGGGACATAAACAGAGTCGCTGGTATTTAGGCATCGCATTAAGCGCGCTAATGACTTTATCTAACGTCGCCTCATCTGGTCACTTGGTCCGTGAACTTCTCAATGGTTCTGCAACCAGTCCCACTTCGCTACTCGCAGCGGGCGGTTCAATCTGGCTTACCAACATCATCGCATTTAGCCTCTGGTACTGGGAGTTCGATCGGGGCGGACCTGGCGCACGAGCCGAGGCATTAGACCCTTATCCAGATTTTCTCTTCCCGCAGATGGAATCACCCAAGTTAGCGCCAGCTGATTGGGCGCCTAATTACTTCGATTACCTCTATATATCCTTCACAAATGCGAGCGCTTTTAGCCCAACAGATGTCTTACCGCTTTCACGCTGGGCAAAGACTTTAATGACAATTCAATCAACGACATCGCTCGTCACAGTCGGGCTTGTTATCGCCCGAGCGGTAAATATCCTTAAATAAGTTAGAGCGTAATTTCTCCGAGCGACTTGCGTGAGCGAGGTGACTCCTCGCGATCTTTGAGAACATCACTCTTTAGCTCTGAGCTTGGTGCTTGCTTGCCGACGGCAATCACTACAACTGGCTTCACTGAATCAGCAAGACCAAAGTGAGCAGCAAGTGCATCACGATCAAAGCCACCGATCTGGTGAACGACGAGGTTACGGTGATGCGCTTCAACGGTCATAAAGCCGACTGATAATCCAAGGTCGTAAAGAGCACTTGCGCGAGGCGTGCCATCCTCATTCACAACTTCAGCGCATGCCACGATTAAGGCAGAGGCGCTAGGCGCCCACTCCTGATTGAAGCCAGCCAAGGTTGCGACGACCGCAGCAAAGCGATCATCGCCGTGATGTGTGACAAGGTACTTCCAAGGTTGGAGATTGTTTGATGATGGCGCCCAGCGAGCTGCCTCGAGAATCCCATTGAGATCTTGCTGCGAGATGGAGGAGCCGCTTGTGAATGAGCGTGGGCTCCAACGCTCAGCTAGTACTGGGTGGATTGGCTCTGAACTTTCAACGGGTTTGCGCATGTTCGAAGTCTAGGCAAGCGTGAGTGAAGTGCCAACTTATGTGAAGGCCCTCACCTGCTCCTGCATAAGCTTTGCAACTGTTGTAATCTTTCAGCATGAGCGAGATTAAAAAAGAGTCCGATGCACTCTCATTTCCTGTTTCAATCGATGAAGAGAAGTTAGCTCAGACAATCGATCCACTCTCCTATGACGTTTTGCGAAATGGCGCGACCGAACGCCCATTCACCGGTGAATACAACGACACAGATACCATAGGAAGTTACCGCTGCAAAGCCTGCGGAAACGAACTCTTCAAGAGTGAGACAAAGTTCCACTCCGGCTGCGGTTGGCCTTCTTTCTATGCACCGACCGCCGATGAAGCAGTTGTTCTGATTGAAGATGCTTCACTTGCGCCACGAATTCGCACTGAGGTTCGCTGCGCAAACTGTGGATCACACCTTGGCCACGTCTTTAAGGGCGAGGGTTATGACGTCCCGACCGACGAGCGTTGGTGCATTAATTCAGTCTCGCTCATTCTCGAGCCTAAGTAGTTTTAAATCTTCTGGTGCTCGATCTTGATGCACTGATCTTGAACCACAGAAAGTCCAGCCTCTTCCCCTGTCTTGGCAAGTGCCTCATCTCGAAGTCCTAACTGCATCCAAAATGCTTTAGCCCCGATCGAAATAGCCTCATCAAGAATAGGTGGCATATCTTCGACTTTGCGGAAAACATCGACGATATCAACGTGGGCCGGGATATCAGTCAGTGATGCATAGACCGGCTGCCCAAAGAGTTCTTTAATTGCAGGGTTCACAAAATAAAGCGTGTAATTACTGTGCTCCACCAAGTATTGGGCTACCTGATTACTCGCTCGATCTGGCTTATCTGAGACGCCGACAATGGCGATCGACTGGGAGTTTCGAAGAAGATCAAGAGCAGCAGTTTGATTCATGGGCGACTCCACTAGTTGACGCGCAGGCTATGCATACCGGCGTCGACTGGAAGAACAGTTCCGGTCGTCGATGAACTTAGTGGGCTAGCCAAATAAGCGATTGCATGAGCAATTTCATCTGCGCTGATCAGCCGCTTCATTGGTTGCCTTGAAATCAGATTAGCACTCATCTCTTCTGGATTATCAGCTGCAGCAAGGAGGCGAGCAACCCACGGTGTATCTGCAGTTGCAGGCGAGACGGCATTAAAGCGAATCTTCTCGGATAAATAATCAGCTGCCATCGCTCGTGTTAAGGATTCAAGTGCCCCTTTGGTCGCTGAGTACAGCGCTCGATTTGGTAACCCTAGGCCAGCAACGATTGAGCAGGTATTAACTACGGCAGGGTGCTTTGATTTACGCAGATAAGGAAGAGCTGCTCGGGTCATGCGAACCGCGCCGAGCACATTCACATTCATCACATCTAGCCACTCTTGATCCCTATTTGCTGTGACATCACCTGCGGCCCCGATACCAGCATTATTAATCAAAATATCGATTCCACCGAGAACCTCGGCAATCTTCGCTACCCCCGTCGTCACTTCTGAGTCATTGGTGATATCGCACGCAATTTCAAGGAAGTCAGATGGCTGAGTAAATTCACGATCGACGATTGCAACTTTAGCCCCACGGAGTGCAAGATATTTCGCCGTTGCACTTCCGATGCCACCTGCACCGCCTGTTATTACTGCATTGAGCCCCGCAAATTCTTGGCCAGGGACTGGAGTGAAATCACTCATGATGCCTCCTTCGATTTGCGTGAGTTGTGATTAGTGAGATTCACGAGAGACTGTGTTTCCACTTGAGCCAATGAGGAAATCCAAGTCAGCGCCGGTATCTGCACCTTGGACGTGATCCACATAGATTTTTGCCCAACCGCGATCTGGGCGGGCAAACGCTTCTTCAGTTTTCGCACTGACTATTCTCGATGCCAACTCGCTCTCGCTGACCTTTAACGTTAACTGGCGGTTTGGGACATCTAATGAGATCAGATCACCAGTCTGAACAAGGGCTAGCGGTCCGCCAGCAGCGGCCTCGGGCGAGACATGGAGGACGATGGTTCCGTATGCGGTGCCACTCATTCGTCCATCACTGATACGTACCATGTCGCGAACGCCTTGTTCTAAGAGCTTGCGAGGTAGCGGCATATTGCCAACTTCGGGCATACCTGGATAACCGCGAGGACCACATCCGCGGAGTACCAAAATTGAATCTTTCGTAACATCCAAATCTGGATCATCAATTCGGGCGTGAAGATCTTCGACGCTATCAAAGACAACGGCTGGCCCCTCGTGTGTCAGTAATTCGGGAGTGGCCGCCGACGGTTTGATGATGGCGCCGTTCGGTGCCAAATTTCCACGCAAGACTGCGATTCCTGCCTTCTCCATGATTGGTGAAGCCGGTGTGGCAATAACGGTCGAATCGTAAATTTCTTGATGAGCTAAATAATCAGTCAGTGGCTTTCCTGTCACCGTGATCGGTGTAGACGATAAACGATCCGAAATCTGGCCTAGTAACGCCAATAAACCACCTGCGCGATAGAGGTCGTCCATTAGGAATTTACCCGATGGTGCAAGATTTGCGAGAAGCGGGATATCACTGCCGGCAGCATCGAAATCTTCGAGTGTGAGATTGATTCCAAGACGACCTGCGATCGCAAGTAAGTGCACGACCGAATTAGTTGATCCACCGACGGCGGCTACCGAAATGATCGCATTGATAAATGATTCGCGAATCAAGATATCACTTGGCTTGCGATCGAGTTTTACCATCTCAACGATATGTCGACCGGTCTCGTGAGACTTAGCGAGCAGACGCGCATCAGCGGCTGGAATACCTGCAAAACCAGGAAGGGTCATTCCTAGCGCTTCAGCAACAACGGCCATGGTCGATGCGGTACCCATAGTGTTGCAATGTCCCTTACTCCGGATGGTTGCGGACTCTGACTCAATAAACTCCGAATTTGAAAGTGTGCCTGCTCGAACTTCTTCACTCAAACGCCAGACATCTGTTCCGCACCCGAGCGCTTTGCCCTTAAATGTTCCGGTCAGCATTGGTCCACCGGGAATAACTATTGCCGGGAGATCAACGGATGCAGCTGCCATTAGGAGAGCGGGAATTGTCTTATCGCAACCACCAAGGAGAACAACGCCATCAATTGGATTAGCGCGCAGCATCTCTTCGATTGCCATAGCTGCCATATTTCGCCAGAGCATCGCCGTGGGCTTCACTTGTGTCTCACCAAGCGATAAAACTGGCAGATTCAGAGGGATTCCACCCGCCTCCCAGATGCCGCGCTTTACATGTTCAGATACTTCGTTGAGGTGCATGTTGCATGGAGTTAAATCTGAGGCGGTATTTGCAATCGCGATATGAGGCTTCTCGCCATTAAAGGCATCATCAGGCAATCCTCGGCGCATCCAGGCACGATGGATATACGAGTTGCGATCATCGCCCCCGTACCATTGCGCGCTACGCAGCTTGGCCATCTCAGCTCACAATCTATTCCGATTGAGCACGTTTACTAATAGAATTTTCGTAACCCTAACACGCTCGCTTATCCAAAAATATAGCTTGAAAGGTTGGATTTTTCATGAAGCTCCTTCGAGTTGGCCCCCAAGGACATGAGCGTCCAGCGATCCTCCTCGATGAGGCTACCTATCTCGATCTCTCTAGCGAAGTTGATGACTTTAACGAGGAGTTCTTCGCCTCGGATGGGCTTAAGCGATTACCTGCAGTTGTTGATCGTCTCCGGGCTACGGTTGATCCCTCGCCACTCTCGAAGGTGCGCATCGGTGCACCAATCACCAGGCCACATCAAATTTTATGTATCGGTTTAAATTACAGCGATCACGCAGCCGAAACAGGGCAAGCGGTTCCTACTGAGCCAATCATCTTTAATAAGTCTCCCAATACCTTGATCGGCCCTAATGATGATGTTGTGATTCCACGCGGATCAACGAAGACTGACTGGGAAGTTGAACTAGGTATCGTGATTGGAAAGCGCGCTCTCTATCTTAAAGATGAGGCCGCTGCTCTTGATGCCATCGCCGGATACACACTCGTCAACGATGTTTCAGAGCGCGAGTGGCAGATCGAACGCGGCGGGCAATGGGTGAAAGGAAAGTCTGCGCCTACCTTTAACCCCGCAGGCCCTTACTTAGTAACACCCGATGAGATCTCTAACGTTCTTGATCTACCGATGTCACTTGTGATTGATGGGAAGGTAAAACAGAACGGTTCGACAGCGACCATGCTCTTTAGCCCTACATTCATCGTTCATTATGTTTCACAATTCATGCAGCTAGAGCCGGGGGATCTCATAAATACAGGCACTCCTCCTGGTGTGGGTCTTGGAAGCAAGCCACCGGCCTACCTCGTTGGAGGCGAAACAATGGTTCTGACAATTGCCCACCTTGGATCCCAAACACAACACGTCAAGAAATTCGAATAGTTGTCGATGAGAGCGCTACGTGTGGTTGGGCCTCGCACAGTTGAGATTCAAGAGCTTCCTGATCTCATTGCTGGGCCTGGGCAATTACTGCTTGATGTGGAGCGCGTAGGAATTTGCGGTACCGACGTTGAGTTGTACACAGGCGAGATGGCCTACTACAAAACTGGTCGCACCTCCTTCCCTGTTCAACTTGGCCACGAATGGGTTGGTCGCGTTACAGCAGTTGGTGAAGGGGTTTCGTCCGCCTGGATCGGTAAGCGAGTAACGGGCGACACCATGCTCGGTTGTACAACGTGTGCGCGCTGCATTTCGGGAAAGACTTATTTATGTGATGAGCGAATCGAGCTTGGAATCACCGATGGTTGGGGTGGAGCACTTGCTGAACAGATCGTGATTCCAGAGTTCTATGCTCATGTAGTCCCAGATTCAATCTCTGTCGCTGCGGCAGCGATGATCGAACCTGCCGGTAATTCGCTGCGCACAATCGCATCAGCACAATTAAAAGCCGGTGAGAAGATTTTGATTCTTGGAGCAGGGACCATTGGTCTGCTCGCAGCGCAATTCGCCCTTGCAGAGGGATTGGATGTCACGATCGCAAGTGATCGTCCAGGATCGTTGGAGTTAGCTCAGAGTTTAGGAGTTAAAGAGGTTCGAACATTTGATGAGTTAGCTCATGATGAGCTACGAGAATTCCATGCAGTTGTGGATGCATCCACTCACGAAACTATGCCGAACATCGCTATTAAGAAAGTATTTCCTGGTGGTCGAGTAGTTCTCATCGGTCTATCTGAGAGTTCAAGTGTTATTGATACTCGTTTTGCAGTGCTTCAGGACATCACCGTCGTTGGAATTCTCTCTGCTTCTCCCGGTCTCGTTGGAGCAATCGAGCACTTTGCTTCTGGCAAAGTAAATCCAGAGCCGCTGATCGCGGAAGTCGTTGGATTGGCTGATGTCGCAGAGCGGTTAGAAGGCCGTCGCGGAAGCAGCGCCGGTCCCGGCCCAAAGATTCAAGTAGATCCACGTCTCTGACGTAATTGATATGAAGACGCTCACTCCACGAATCTTTGATGACCGTACTTGCCAATTAGGAGAGGGTCCGAACGTCTCTGGCGCGAATAATCAACTGCTTCACTGGGTAGATATTTTGGGGAAGAGAGTGCTCTGGCGCGATAGCGCATCTGGTGAATTCGGGGAATGGGGCATGGACTCCCACGTTGGTTTCGTTATCCCCACAACAGATAACGCCTTCTTACTCGGCACTGCCGATGGCCCAATTCTAAAGGAGGATGATGGAACCATCCGAGCACTTCCTGGTCGTACCAAAATTTCAGAGTCACCTCTTCGATGGAACGATGGAAAGCGCGGACCTGCTGGAGAATATTGGCTTGGAACAAGTGCTTATGGAGCGGAAGGAGTCGCAACCAGCCTCTATCGGTTGAGCGCCGATCTATCAGAGATCTCATTACAACTCGATGGTCTTGGTTTAGCTAATGGCATGGATTGGTCGCCAGATCGCAAATACTTCTATTTCATCGACACGGTTGGATTGGTCCTGAAGCGATTTAAGTATGCCGATGGCGAGATTTCAGATTCTGAAGATGTCATTGCTTTCGATTCAGCTACTCAGCAATTCCCCGATGGCATGACGGTTGATAGTGAAGGATGTATCTGGATTGCGTTCTGGAACGGAAGTTGCGTTCGGCGCTACTCCCCTGATTTTCAAGAGATCTTCCGTATTGACCTGCCAACTCGATTTGTAACGAGTTGCGCTTTCGGTGGCGAGAAATTAAATCAGCTCTTCATCACTACTGCCGTTGGGGATGGACCGTGGCACGATGATTCCCCTGAAGCAGGTATGACCTTCGTCGTCGATACGGAGTTCAAGGGGAAAGCGAGCTACTAAAACCTTCGATTAAAGCTGGTGGCGGGTGAAGGATTTGAACCTTCGAAGGCAGAGCCGGGGGATTTACAGTCCGTGGCTAGGTCTACGACGATTCTCGTCTTTGCGACGATTTCACGCTCGCTATGGGTCTAGGTTAACAGCCTAGGCGCACCTTCCAACAATTCGTGTATGAAATATGTATGAAATACGAAGCGAAGTGGTGCTACAAGGCGACTAGTTAGCTTGTCATAAAGTGACAGCACCGCTAAGTAATTTCATACATACAGGCATC
>TBL_comb47_HYPODRAFT_10003578_pt1 | contig 18287 bp, 8 predicted proteins | sample TroBogypolimnion_40_FD_10682 | JGI IMG/M metagenome (IMG submission 10682)
CGGGAGCTTCGGTAAAGGCCAGGGCCTTGTTGCACGAAACCACTTTGTAACCCTCACGCAGCAACCGCAGGGTAAGATCGCAATCTTCGGCAAGGGTGTCGGTGGTAAACATCCCCACCCTTTCAACCGCGTCGCGCCGGAAAGCCCCGATGGCGCCAGGGATAACCATAATGGCATTCACATACGAATAAGCCCTTCGGTCGAAATTCTGGCTGGTAATATACTCGATCGACTGCCAGCGGGTCAATAGGTTGATACGGTTACCCACTTTCACATTTCCCGCTACTGCAGCCACTTTTGGATTCGAAAATGCACCTACCATCAGAGAAACGGCATCAGGCCGTAATACGGTATCAGCATCAATACATACAATGATTTCGCCTGAAGCAAAGCTGATCCCGTAATTCAAGGCCGAGGCCTTTCCCCCGTTGGGTTTGGGAAGCACCTTCACCTTCGGGATGCTGCCATAGACGGCTGAGATATTTTTAAAAGTGTTGTCCTTCGATCCGTCATCCACAAAAATGATTTCAAAATCGGGATAATCAGTAAGCAGCAGGTTCCCGATAGTCTTGGGTGCAGTGATCTCCTCGTTATAGGCAGGCACAATGATACTTACCTTATAAATTGCCTCCGGTAAAGTATGAGAACGTTCTCTTTTTGAGGACCGGTATTGGCGAATGGACAGTATAACAAGGCTTAGTATTTTAAGCAGCGAAAGGATCAGCGCCATGAGGAACACCGTAGCTATGATCCTGTTAAAATAATAGGTTAAGCTAAATACTGTGGCATCGGCAGTCTCCAGATACCGGTAGAAAGGCTCTTTAGGTGGGGGCATCACATCATCACGCGTTTTATGGATAAGTGAGGCCAGACTGGCAAACTCGTACCCCTTCGACTTATAGTATTCGATGATGCGTGGCAGGGCCTTAATGGTCTCCTCACGGTAACCGCCTGCATCATGCAGGAGCATTATATTTCCCAGTCCCTGTTGCTTGATGGCCCGCTGAACAATGGTGTCTGCTGATACGCCGACTTGCCAGTCGTTGGGATCGATTGAGGAGCCAATAGTCAGGTAGCCTTCGTTCTTCGCTATATAAATCGGACGGATTTGCAGGGCGACCGTAGGTTCGGCATCGGTATTGTAGGGGGGCCTGAAAAGTATGGTGGCATGGCCTGTAATGCTTTCGATGATGTAACCGGTTGATCGCAACTCTATTTTCAGTCGGTCGTCCGAAGTCTGTTCCAGGTTGGGATGCAAAAAGGTGTGATTGCCGATTTCATGTCCTTCGTTGTAAATTCGCTTCACCAGGGGCAGGTTTTGCTCTGCATTGATACCGGTAATAAAAAATACTGCCGGGACTTTATATTTGGCAAGGATATCGAGTATTCTGGGCGTGTATTTTTCATCTGGACCATCATCGAAGGTCAGTACAATCTTTTTCGCTGATTCCCCTGCCTTATTGATGACATAACCGGTTGGCAGGCTCAGGTATTCTTCTTCCGCAATCAGATTATCCTTCTTGTCGTATTCAATCTTCAGACTTCCTTCGTGGGGAGTGGTCAGAATATTCAGCACCTCTCCTGCCCCAACATAATCGACACCATACGAAGACGGAGCATCTGCAATACTTTCAGGATTAAAACTACTTTCGGCAAGTCCGTCCACGGAAAGATCATGATCAAAGAAATCCCAGATACGATGATCCTCAGAGCCCAGAAACCAAACGGCTACTCCTGAAGTCTGGAAATCTGCAGCGGTGCGCATGGCATTAAAGGCGGTGGCCGCATCGGCAAAATACACCTGGTGTGGCTGATCGTTTTCATCATTATAGGTGTAATTAAGATTATAGGTATTATTGTCGAAGTTTACCGTTGCATTTTTCTCCAGAGCTGTTGAAATAGCTTCCTGGTAGGTAACGTCATCACCCTGGAATCCTGCCGTCCAATCGTATCCAAAAGCTGCAAGACAAAGAATAACCTTATCCGAAGGAATCTCCTTGCACCATTCATCCAGGGCAGCTTCAACCCAGTATTGTGCCGCAACAGGACCTGCGTCCGTAGTTGAATTATGCTGATCATAGCCCATCAGGAAAAGAAAATCATTGTATTTAGCCAACTCTACCGGGTTATAATCTTCATTAAATGGAACAATATCCTGGGTGACGAGGTACCCCTTTTCGTGAAGCTTTTCATACATTTCTTTCTGAAAGATAATCATGTACTCATCCGTTGTCTCAGTCAATTCTTCAAAGTCGATATTTACCCCGTTGAACTTATACTCTTCGAGAACTGCAATAAGATTATCTATAAGCCGTATACGGCCAACCGGCGAAGTGATGATCTGGTGTACATTTTTACCGTTCCAGATGTTATTGAAATTATTGGTCAGCATGGGAACAATAGCCATGTGATTCTTCCTCATTATCTCAAGCGCAGAAGCATCAATATCGACGCTTATTCTGCCTGTGGAATCCTGTACAAACAACCATTCAGGAAGAACCATATTAATCTTTGAAGCATTCTGTATCAGTGAATTCTTGGACTGAATATCCCAATTGACATAGAAGGCTGCACGGACTGGCTTATACTTTCGTATTTCCCCCGGAAGGATCTTATCCCGTTTATAAAAGTCGTGCCCCTTATGGGTTCTGGCTTCTTTGGCCAATTCCATAAACCGGTTTACTTCAGCCAGTTCGATATCCTTGCTCTTGAACTTCTCACTATCCTTCTGAGAAAGGACCAGATGTTCGCGCAAGGTAGGCAACCGAAAAACCTGTCGGTGGAATAGAGACACTAAAATTGAAGTGATTGCAATCACTAATACAACGGCAATGATTTTCACCAACCATTTAAACCTCTTCCACCGGGAAGGGTTTTGAGAATAAAATACCGGCTTATTGGTTGGAATTGGATTCATGAAAAGCGAATTAGTTTGCAATATGTTATTTCCCGCTGTTTTTGCTCAAAAGAAAACAACGTTCAAAAATACACAAAAAGAAACTGTTACTGGTGACTATGAATAGTAAAGTAGAAAAAGGAATAAGGCACGAGGAAGTAGTCAGGTATAATTTACAATCTGTCCCAATCCTTATTCCTTTTCCTTTTTCCTTTTTTCCAATGACTAGTGACTGTCATGTGATGGTGCGCTCTTTAAACATTTATGAATGACCTCGGCCAGTTTAGCTTTACGGATTGGTTTTGAAAGATAATCATTGCATCCAGCCGCTATTGCCCTTTCTCTTTCCTTGGTCAGAGCAAATGCCGTTTGGGCAACAATTACCACCTCAGTATTAAATTTTCGTATCTGCCGGGTAGCTTCATAGCCATCCATTTCCGGCATCTTTATATCCATCAGCACCAGATCGACATCAGGGTTGTTTCGGCAGGCTTCAACGGCTTCCAGGCCTGTTCTTACTCTTAAAAGTTCTTTGCAATACTTTTCGACGGAAAGAATCATTAACATTTCCGAAAATTCGTCATCCTCGGCAAGCAATATCTTCAATTTATTCGTTTGAACTTCGTCTTCGTCCTCTTCTTCATCAGATAAGTAGGGATCTTTTATCACTGACTTTCCAGTATGTTTAGCTACATATGGAATCGTGAAATAAAATTCAGAACCTTTTCTGGGTTCACTTACCACCCTGATATTCCCACCTAACATTTCCACATAAGCTTTCGATATAGATAACCCCAATCCGGCCCCTTCATAATTGCGGTTCAGAAAATCATTCCCTTTTCTAAACCTGTCGAAAATATAAATCTGTTGTTCTGGGGGAATCCCGATACCAGAATCTTTTACGTAAAACTCAATTTCCACAGGCTCACCAGTCGCTCTGTTTGTAAAGTTCTCTTTATCGTCTGTTTCCTGACTGGCATAAATAAAATTGCATCCAAATTCGATAAAGCCTTTATTCGTAAATTTAATGGCATTTTTAATCAAATTGGCAAGAACAGAATAAATCTTCTCCCGATCTGTCCAGATTATTGATTTATTATCGGATAAACGATCAGCGAAAAAAAACTCCAACCCTTTTTGTTCAATCTCTGACTTAAATAAGGAATAGACATATTTAAGCAGATCGTTTAAATTTGTTTCTAAAATAGAGAGTGTAATTTGTCCGGATTCTATTTTAGAAATATCAAGAATATCGCTGATGATATTAAGCAGACGATTACTGCTTCTTTCAATAATGGTGATATATCGTTGTCTTTTCTCCTCAGGCAGATCGGAAGGCTTAAGCAGTTCGGCAAAACCCAGTATACCATTCATCGGTGTTCTGATCTCATGACTCATATTGGCCAGGAAGGCAGATTTCAAACGATCGCTTTCTTCTGCTTTTTCCTTTGCCAGAATCAATTCAGCTGCTCGTTTCTCTTTTTCCTTGATTTGGGTGGCAAGCTCCTCATTGGCAGTGATCAATTCAGCAGATCGTATTTCTATTTCCCTGTTTTGGGCTTCAATAAGCTTATTCTTTTCAATAAGATCCAGATCTGCCTTCTTAAGATCAGAAATATCAACCCCTATAATGAGACAATGTTCGCCGTTATCGGTTACAATGCCCGAAAGAAAAACATACATCAGTGATTTGCTTTTGTTAGAAAGAGTCACCTCGCAGGCTTCCCTCTTGCTGCTGATGAATATATTACGGAGAAACAGATTGAACGCCGGTTTTGCCTCATCGCATAAATAAAAATCAAACGGATTGTTTTTTAACAGCAATCTTTCTTTCCCAAGCATCTGTGACCCATAAAGGTTTACATCCAGAATATTACCTTCTCTGGATAGTTCAAAATAACCTGAGGGTGCAAAATCATATAGTTCTGTATATTTTTCAGCAGCACGTTCTTTTGCAAGCACCAGTTCCTGGTTTTGCAATTCAAGTTCAATCTGATGCACCTCAAGCTCATGAATAATTTTAAGTACATCTGCTTCAGAATGAGACGAACCAGGAGCAGAGGGTCTCAATTTAAGCAACTCCATTGCCTTTTTTCTCAGATTGGAGTATCCTGATATTTTATCTGTATTTTTCATGATATATTCTATATGTTTTCGTTATTTGTGCTCACATGAAAATGTTCATCTGATTTATCGATCTCAACTATTGACTGTTCTCAAATCATTTTACCCTATTTTAAGTATAACTCAAAAACATAGAAAAATGGTTGATGTTAAAGGTTAATCATTTTCATTAACAACTCAACGTTAGTTTATTACATCGAAAGTTACGAAATTTTTAATAGATTTGCGTTAGGAGTATTTTATATTTTACCGAAAACTTCAGGTCTGAAAATGGGAAAGATACGTACTCAGCTTACTCTTTTAAAGGACCATCTGGAGACAGAAATGTTTCTATCATTATTCATTTGTAATTTTTCGCTAAAAACTGATACTTGTCTCGATATAAAACCTAATAATCATTCAACAATGAAGCATTTTCCTGTCCTCCTGATTGCACTTTTTCTCTTATCCTGTGCCCCTAAACCTGAGTCTGTAAGTCAATGGCGCGGACCAAACCGCAGCGGCGTATATAATGAAACAGGCTTGCTGACTGAATGGCCTGCCGAAGGCCCGAAACTTCTCTGGGCAATAGACTCAACCGGAAATGGGTTCGGTTCTCCTGTGTTGACCGATGATCAAATCTTTATTAATGGGGAGAAAGACAGTACAGGATATCTGTATGCCTATAATTTGAAAGGAAGAATCATGTGGAAATCAGTCTATGGGAAGGAATGGATGAAAAACTTCCCCGGATCACGTTCAACGCCTACAGTGGTGGGTGACCTTGTATATGTAAGCTCAGGAATGGGCGACATTGCCTGTTTCGATAAGAATAACGGTACAAAAAAATGGTCACTCAACATGGTTAAAGACCTTAAAGGAATAGATAACATGTTCGGCTATGCCGAATCATTGCTTGTCAATGGTGATTTGGTGTATTGTCAACCTGGAGGTTTATTGAACAACGTGGTTGCTCTGAACCGTTTCACGGGTAAAATGGTATGGACTCAAAAAGCCGTTGGCCAGTTGGAAGCCTATAATTCGCCTGTCATCGTCAAAAGAGGAAAGCTCGATCTGTTGATGACCTTTTCTGAAGATTGTTTCCTTGGTCTCGATGGACAGACAGGAAAACTCTTGTGGACACAACCTCAGGATACTGCCGGAAACCTGCATGGGAATATACCTGTTGTAGACGGAAACGATTTAATCTATACTGAAGGCGACGGAAACCATACTGTAAAGAATAAACTTTCTGAGGATGGAAGTTCTATCACTGAAGTAATGCACAACCCATGGTTCGATAACATTATGGGTGGTGTTGTAAAAATTGGTGATAAGATCTATGGGACAGCCCATCGGCAAATGTACCTGAAGTGCCTGGATATGAAATCAGGACTGGTCACCGATTCCCTCAAAATGTTTAGGGGAAGCACTATTGCCGCCGATGGCATGCTGTATGTATTTACAGAAAAAGGTGACGTAAACCTGGTGAAACTGAGCCCAACAGGGATGCAGGTAGTCAGCACCTTTAAAATTACCAAAGGAACTAAAGAGTTCTTTACTCATCCTGTCATACACGATGGGGTACTTTATGTCCGACATGGTCAGGCATTGATGGCCTATTCTATCCGAAAGAGTGCATAGAAAAGGTTTATTTCTATAAATAGATATTCAAATCCTCAGGGATGTCCGATAAAATTTCGATAGTAGAAAACATTAGTTTAAATTTGAGATGTTAACTGTTATAAAAACACAAAATCATGAAAAAATTACTGATGTTATCTGTTTGCATGGCTTTTGTTATTTGCGTTTCATCCATGAATCAAAAAGAGGTACAAATTCCTGCAGCTGCCAAAACAGGATTTGCCGCTAAATTCCCCACTGCACAAAAGGTAAAATGGAGTATTGAAAAACCTGGTGAGTTTGAAGCTGAATTTAAATTGAATAAAGTTGAAACCTCAGCTGTATTCGATGCAAAAGGAAATCTGATAGAAACTGAGACAGAAATCAAAGAAAGTGAACTTCCTCAGGCAGTGAAAGCAACAATTGCAAAAGATTTCGCCGGATATAAAATTGATGAGATTGAAAAAGCCACTAACGCCAAAGGGGCCACTACCTACGAAATGGAAGCTACCAAAGGAAAAGACGAACTGGAGATTTCATTTGATGCAAGTGGTAAATTGCTGGCAAAAAATCCCCTAAAAGAGGATAATGAAGACAGAGAAAAAAAATAATCAACCCTCTCTGACTTCCCAAGGCGGGTATGTTATTAGATTTCAAAAATAAATTACACAGAGATACACAGAGTTTTTCCCTCCGTGGTTCTCTGTGTTTTCCCCTCTGTGGCTCTCTGAGTAATAAGATTACAAAAATAAAATACACAGAATGCCACGGAGATTACACAGAAAACCACAGAGTTTTATCTCTCCTTTACTCCCTCTGCCAGCCTGTAAGCTAAATTCTATTTTCTAATCCCGTAGTAAACAATCAATCATCACAAAGGAGATGTAATCCTTCAATATTTTTATATTCCTGAAGGATTTTTCATTACTTTTAAAATATTCAATTGCCTCATTCGTCTACCCCATTATAAGCTGTACAATTGGATTAAGCCAAACAAATAGGTCGGTATACATACCTTAGCTTTCGGAATTAATTCATTTGGCATTCAAGACAAACAATATGACAGGAATTGAGGTTTTAGAGCTGACTGACGAATCGTCTGTTCAGTTGATAAAAACAATAGTGAAGGAAAGACCACACATAGCTGACATCATCATAAATTACGGATCACGTTTACGCAGGTTCATACAGAAACGTGTGCGAAACAGCGAAGATGCAGAAGATATCCTTCAGGAAGTGTATTATCAACTGGCTGATGCCGATCGGTTGCTAAAACCGATAGATCAGATGGCTGCATGGTTGTTTACAGTTGCCCGTAACCGGATTACCGATCTCTACCGAAAAAAGAAAACAGAATCGTTGCCGGAATACCTGGCCGAAACGGAAGATGATAACCTTTTTGCAGAACTGAGTGATCTGATTTTCGATAATGGAAGTACACCCGAAGACGATTATTTGCGTTCGCTGGTGTGGATCGAACTCGAAAAAGCATTGGGAGAGCTGCCTGCAGAACAGCGTCAGGTATTTGAGCTTACGGAGATGCAAGGTCTTTCGTTTAAGGCTATTTCCGAACAAACAGGAGTTCCGGTCAACACGCTCATTTCACGAAAACGTTATGCCATATTGGTTCTGCGCGAACGTCTTCAGCTTATTTATGACGAATTAATAAACTTTTAAATAATAGAAAACATGAGAACAACTTTTAGAAGAAGGTGGTATTTATTTATACCCCTTATAGCGGTAGCCTTTGTGGCTTTTGGTTTCATTACCATGAATTTGTGGAACTGGCTGATGCCACTGCTGTTCCATTTACCCGAAATTACCTTTTGGCAAACCATTGGTCTAATGATTCTTTCCCGGCTCATTCTGGGCGGTTTTGGAGGTCATGGACGCGGTCATGGTCACCATTGCCGGAGGGACATGCACGAAAAATGGGAGAACATGACTCCAGAGGAACGTGAAAAGTTTCGCGAGAATATGCATATGCACCGTCCACCCTGGGGACATAGGTATAGGGAAGAAGAAAAAGTAAAAGAATCATAAAATTGGAAGGGTTGTAGGTGTTGTACTGGATGTAAGGGTTGTAAGGGTTAAAAGGGTTGTAAAATGTTGTAACGACCCTTTTTACCTTTACAACCCTTACAACATTTCCAACCATTACAACATTTCCAAAAACTCTCTCAAATAAATAAATAAGTAATTTTAGGATAGGTTCTAAACACTTTTGCATTTTCTTTGTAGTTAGTATTTCCAAGTATAATTTAAGAATGAGTAATTCAAAAAATCAAAGAGAGCAGGGAAAGCAATCCAAGCCAAATGTGTTTAGCTTACTGAAGCCATATTCAGGGATGATCACATTTCTTGTAGTATTCGCACTTCTCAGTAACGGAGTTAATCTACTGCTGCCGAAAATCATTTCAAGGGCCATTGATGCATTTACTGCCGGTCATTTTGTATTTAAAACCGTAATTATCGAATTTTCACTGGCCTCCTTTATTATTTTCTTTTTCATTTATCTGCAGAGTATTGTACAGACCTTTGCCTCTGAACGGGTCGCCCGTGATCTTCGTACCCGTTTGTCGGACAAAATATCACGTCAAAGCTATACCTACATCCTCAAAACCAATCCTTCGAAACTGTTAACAAATCTGACCTCAGATATCGATTCGATAAAGATGTTTGTGTCCATGGCTGTAGTTACCATTTTCTCGTCCATTTTTATGATTGTAGGTACATGTGTATTGCTGATCATGATCAACTATAAACTGGCCGTTCCGATTATTGCAATCATACCCATCATTGGAGGCACCTTTTTTATTGTGCTCAAGAAAGTACGCGTATTGTTCAAACGAAGTCGTGAGGTCATCGACTGGCTCAACAGGGTAATCAACGAAAGCATTATGGGCTCGGCCATTATCCGTGTGCTCAATGCACAGCAAACCGAATACCATAAATTCATGGAAGCCAACACCGAGGCCCGTGATCTTGGCTTAGGCATTCTGCGTCTGTTCGCGGCGCTTATCCCCATTGTCACTTTTACTGCCAACCTGGGGATGTTGGTGATTCTTATGCTGGGAGGTCATTTTGTAATTACCGGGAGCATGTCGCTTGGTGATTTTGCGGCCTTCAACAGTTACTTGGCTTTACTTATTTTTCCTATACTGATGATCGGGTTCATGAGCAATATCATTGCTATGGCTTCAGCATCATATGCTCGTATCAATGAGGTGCTTGAAGCTCCTGAGCTTATTGAAACCGGCACCGTAAAAGCAACCCTGCATGGTAATATCGAACTGAATAATGTTTCACTTTCATATGGCGATAAGCCAATTTTAAAAGACATTTCATTCTCGGTTAAAGGTGGAACGCAGGTCGCCATTATTGGGCCTACTGCTGCCGGAAAGAGTCAGTTGCTCAACCTGCTTACCGATCTGGTGAAATATGATCACGGAACCATCCTTTTTGATGGTCTTGACATTGACAGTTACGACAAGGATTCCTTCCGAAGCCAGATTGGATTTGTACTTCAGGATAGCGTTATCTTTAATATGAGCCTTCGCGAAAACATTGCTTTCAGCGATATAGTAACGGATGAATCGCTCGAGAAGGCAATTAATACCGCCGAACTGAGAGACTTTGTCGAATCACTCCCTGATAAACTGAACACCATTGTTTCTGAACGTGGCACAAGCCTTTCAGGAGGACAAAAGCAACGAATCATGCTGGCCCGTGCGCTGGCTATCAATCCAAAAATAGTACTGCTGGATGATTTTACTGCCAGGGTCGATCGTGAAACGGAGAAAAAGATCCTTTCCAATCTCGAAATGAATTATCCTGATTTGACTTTGCTGTCGATTACTCAGAATATAGCATCGGTAAAGCATTTTGAACAGATTATTTTACTCATGGAAGGCGAAGTTATTGCAACGGGAACACACGAGGAGTTAATGGAAACCTGTACAGAGTATGTACAGATCGAAAATTCACAACGAAGTACAAGTCATTATGAACTATAATCTGAATGAAGCTGCCAGCAAAACTGAGCAGAAGAAATCAACCCTTACAGCGCTTAAGAAACTGCTTGGTTTGATTAAGGAGGAAAAGCGAACGCTCATTATTGCCATGATCATTATCCTGATCAATGCCGGATTGAGCCTCCTGGGCCCCTTCCTGATCGGGCATACCATCGATACCTATATTCAATCGAAGCAATACCATGGTGTAATCCTTTTTTCCGGTATTCTGCTTTGTATGTACATCACCGTTTTTGTCACCAATTATCTACAGATCACCCTGATGGGCGGTGTCGGACAACGCATGCTTTACAGTTTGCGCAATGCCGTTTTCAATAAACTGCAGATTCTGCCTGTTGACTTCTTCAATCAGAATAAAGCAGGTGATCTCATCTCGCGTATCAATAACGACACGGATAAGCTAAACCAGTTTTTCTCCCAGTCGCTCATGCAGTTCATCAGCAGCATCTTCACCATGTTGGGTGCCGGTATTTTCCTTTTGAGTATAAACCCAAAACTGGGAGCCGCTGCTCTTTTGCCTGCCCTGATTATCTGGATTTTCACCAAGGCCATTTCACCCTGGGTTAAAGGCAGGAATGCCGCCAATCTGAAAAGCGTGGGTGGATTGAGTGCAGAAATTCAGGAAAGCCTGAGCAACTTCAAAGTGATTGTGGCATTTAACCGACGTGATTATTTCCGTAAACGCTTTGGCCAGGCTAATCAGGAGAACTATTCCACTTCGGTAAGCGCCGGATTGGCCAATAATATCTTTACTCCTGTTTACGGTCTTTCGTCAAATATCGGTCAGCTGATCGTTTTAGCTTTTGGTATTTATCTCATTATGACCGGCCAGTTTACCGTTGGATTGCTTATCGGATTCTTAGCCTATATCTACAGTTTTTATCAGCCCTTGCGCCAGCTTGCAGCGCTATGGGCCAGTTTCCAAATAGCTATGGCAGGCTGGGACCGCATAACACAAATACTTTCACTGGATACCAACCTTTTGGTTATTGAAGATCAAAAGAAGGTGGCTTCAAATTCCTATCTTTCTTTTCAAAATGTATCCTTCACTTATCCCAATGGTAAGGAAGTTCTGCATCATGTAAGCTTCGACCTGGAACGGGGTAAGACCTATGCCTTTGTAGGCCCAACTGGTGGAGGTAAGACCACAACAGCCTCTTTGATAGCACGATTATACGATGCATCTACAGGAACTGTTTTACTCGACGGGAAAGATATCCGCACCTATCACCCTGAAGAACGTACAAGTAAAATCGGCTTTATCCTTCAGGAACCGTTTTTGTTTTCAGGAACCGTGCGCGATAACATCCTGTATGGGAACCCGGAATACAGGAATTTATCGAACGATGAACTTACAGCGGTTATAAAAGAATCAGGACTTGAAAGTCTGCTTATTCGTTTTGATGATGGACTTGAATCGAAAGTTCAAACGTCGGGTGACGGCATCAGCCTGGGTCAGAAACAGTTGATTGCCTTTATGCGGTCGGTACTCCGCAAACCCGAACTGCTCATTCTTGACGAAGCTACCGCCAACATCGACACCATTACCGAACAACTTCTTGAAAGTATTCTGAAAAAATTACCATCTTCGACTACCCGTGTTATTATAGCCCATCGGCTGAATACCATTGAAAATGCTGATGAAATCTTCTTTGTCAACTCCGGGGAAGTGATTCCTGCCGGATCACTTCAGGATGCTGTAAACCTGCTTCTACACGGTAAAAGGGAAAGCTAAGCAGTATTCACATTCATATCAACCTCTGGTATTCAAAGCAGTATTCCACTCTTCCCTGAGATTAGATTAGGATTTACATCTGTCGTACCTCTATCGTACCACTGTCGTAACAAATTCGTAACAAATTCGAATCAAATTCGAATCAAATTCGAATCAAATTCGAACGGCTACGAATTTGTTTCGAATTTGTTATGTATTTGTTACGAATTTGTTACAACAGTGGTACGACAGTGGTACGACAGTGGTACGACAGTGGTATGAAACAATCATATAGGGAAAGTATCGGAATAAGGTAAATATAGCGCAGAATAACTTATTGCTTTTGCCCGTTCAGAAGAAGTTCTACCCGTTTTTTTCACTATCCAAATATACATGCTAAATAATTCAAAGTGAAAGAATTATTTTACAAATAATACCAATATTCTCCAAAATATTTTGTATATTTATTTGGCAATTACTCTCTGAAATCGTCAATTAAATAGCTTACCTGTTAAGTGACGTTTTTCGTCTCTAACTTCTTCCGCATATGTCGAACACTGAGTCGGCTCCCGTTTTTGATTAAGTAGTATCACATGGAATCAAAATCTGATGATCTAATCTCAACCAATGATCCTTTAAATACTATTCAGTTTAGCGACATTTTTAATCTGAACGATATTCAGCATTTACAGGATTTGTTTGCCGATGCCAATGGAGTAGCTTCAATTATTACCCGTGTTGACGGCTCTCCGATAACCAATCCAAGTAATTTCAGCCGGTTATGCAGTGACATTATCCGTAAAACTGAAAAAGGTTGTATAAATTGTTTTAAGTCCGACGCATCGCTTTTCCGCCAAAGTGCCTCAGGAGTGGTTATCCGTAAGTGTCTGAGCGCAGGTCTGTGGGAAGCAGGTGGCCGTATAATAATTGGTGGCAGGCATATTGCCAACTGGATCATCGGGCAGGTTCGTAATGAAAAACTTGATATGGAACACATGATAACCTATGCCGATGAAATCGGGGTTGATCGTGAGGTTTTTCTGGAAGCTCTAAACGAAGTTCCGGTAATGTCGGTTGAACAACTTGGCAAATTAACGAAAATGTTGTTTTTAGTTGCCAATGAATATTCTGAAAGAGCTTACAACAATTGGCAGCTTAAGACACTAATTGCTGACAGGGAAAAGGCTAAAGCATTATTGGAAGAATCGGAGAACCGATTCAAGGTTTTATTTAATATAGCTCCTTTTAGATACCAGGCACTAGACTTTGATGGCCGTTTTATTGAAGTCAATCAGTTGTGGATGGATACTTTGGGATATAGTCAAGAGGAAGTAATCGGCAAATGGTTCGGTGACTTTCTGTCACCGGCCTCTCAGGAGGATTTCCGTAAGATTTTCCAAATATTCAAAGCAAAAGGCAGGATTCATTGTGAATTTGAAATGATTCATAAAAATGGCAACCTGTTATTTATAGCTTTTGACGGAACAATTGGTTATGATTTGAATGGAGAATTTAAACAAACTCACTGTATATTACAGGATATTACTGATTACAAACAGCTGGAAAATGTGCTTCGCCAGAGCGATACCCGATTAAAACTTGCACTGGACAGTGGTCAGGCCGGAGTATGGCATCTTAACCTGCTTGACTTTACTTCGGAGCGTTCACTGAGACACGATCAGATTTTTGGATACAATACTTTATTACCATACTGGTCATACAAGACGTTTCTCGAACATGTTTTACCAGAAGACGTGGCTGAGGTGGATCAGAAATTTCTCAATGCCATTGATACCCAATCCGAATGGAACGTAGATTGCCGTATCCTCCGCAATGATGGTGAAGTGCGTTGGATTTCTACAATAGGCAGGCATATTCTGGATTCGAAAGGCAAATCTGTACAGATGTCTGGCATTGTACAGGACATAACAGATCGCAAAAAGGCAGAACTGGCTTTACAGGAAAGCGAACTGAAATACAGGATGTTAATAGAGAATTCTCCTGATGCGATTGCTATTTATGTGGAAGGCAACCTTGTTTTTGTAAACAAAGAATGCCTTAATTTAATGGCGGCTTCAAGCCCAGAAGAATTAATCGGAAAATCAGTCATAGAACTGGTTCATCCGGATTCCAGGGAAATAGTCATTCAGCGAATGAAGGAAGTTGAAAAAGAAGGTGTTGTTTTGCCACTTGTTGAAGAAAAATTTGTAAGACTCGATGGATCCACTCTTGATGTAGAGGTAAAAGCGATGTCAATTCTTTGGAATGACAAGCCGGCGGTCCAACTTATTGTACGCAACATTACCGAACGCAAACGTGCGGAGGAAATCATCAGGGAGAGTGAGAAAAACCTTCAGGAGGCCCAGCATTTAGCCCACATTGGCAGTTGGACATGGACCGTAGCAACCGACAAGGTAAAATTGTCGAAAGAACTTTATCATATCTTCGGACGCGATCCAAATTCACCACTGCCATTCTTTTCGAAACTATCACCTTATTTCACTGCTGAAAGCTGGAAACGGCGGAGTAGAGCAATTGAAAAATCTTTGCAAACGGGAGAACAATATGAACTGGAACTGGAAATTGTACGTCCTGATGGCACTAAAAGACATACTTTATCAAGGGGCGAAGTCGATTTTAATGCTTCCGGTAGAATTGAAGGAATGCATGGTACCATTCAGGACATCACTGAGCGAAAACAGGCACAGGATGCACTGCATGCCATCGAGGAAAAGCTACATGATACTTATCTTTATCTGCGAAGTTTGATAGAAACAAGCCTTGATCCATTGGTAACCATCGATGCCGAAGGGAAGATTACTGATGTTAACACTGCGACAGAAAAGGCTACGGGTCTATCCCGGAATGCTTTGATAAGGACAGATTTTGCCGACTATTTTACAGAACCGGATAAAGCGAGAACCGGCTACCATAAAGCATTCAATCAGGGTTATGTGGTTGATTATCCACTCACGATTCGCCATACGTCCGGGAAATTGACCGATGTTTTATACAATGCAAGTGTTTATCACGACAAGCAAGGGAAAATCCTCGGGATATTTGCGGCCGCACGGGATATTACCTCGCGCAAGCAGGCAGAAGAGGCCTTGCGGAAAAGCGAAACGCGACTAAAAGAAGCACAGCATATTGCAATGATCGGCAACTGGGAACATAATCTGGATCTCAATGAAATGACCTGGTCTGATGAAATGTACCATATATTCGAAGTAGATCAGTCAAAATCAGAGGCGCTCTTTAATGATTTTCTGAGTGCTATTCATCCGGATGACTGGGTTAGGATCAATAAAGCAAGAGAAGCTTTTAGGATAAATAAAAAACCTTCTCAACTGGATTACCGGTTGCTTATGCCGGATGGCAGAGTGAAATACGTTCACGAATGCTTTGAAACATATTATGCTATAGATGGAAATCCACAACGTACTGTTGGAACTGTTCAGGACATTACATTACGCAAACAATCAGATCTTTTGCTTCACGAGAAAAATGAGGAACTGATCAAACTCAATGAAGACAAGGATCAATTTATGTCGATATTGGCTCATGATTTGAAAAGCCCGTTTAACTCAATACTGGGCTTTCTGGAAATTTTATCTTCCAATATTCGGGAATATGATTTGGATACCATTGAGAGTCAGATTAATATTGTTGAAACTTCGGCAAAACGTGTATTCTTTTTATTGGAGGATCTTTTACTGTGGTCAAGATCACAATCTGGACAACTGGCGTATGAACCGCAAAAACTGAATCTCACATCTATTTGTCAGGATATCCTGTCTGACTTGAAATTAATTGCTGATTCCAAAAATATCACCATTATTGATTCTGTTCCTAATGAATTAGCTGTCTTTGCTGATAAGGATATGTTGAAGACGGTCTTGCGAAATCTGATTTCAAATGCAATAAAATATAGTAATCCAGAAGGTCAAATCGTAATTAATGCCAACCAGGAAGATCCTAAGACAACAATTTCGGTATCAGATACTGGTGTCGGAATGAAGTCTGAAATTGCCGGTAAACTCTTTGAAATTTCACATATCCGTTCAACTAAAGGGACCGCAAATGAAACCAGAACCGGATTAGGATTATTGCTGTGTAAAGAATTTGTGGCAAAACATGGTGGCAGGATTTGGGTTGAGAGTGAAGTAGGGAAAGGCTCAACCTTTTATTTTAGCATTGCTTCAAATCAAGAATCGAAAGAACAAATCACAGGTAGAAATCCACTTGCAACTGAAAAAGTTGATATTCATACAAAAAAGCTTAATATCCTAATCGCCGATGATGACGAAGCTTCGAAATTACTTTTAGCAACCACCATGATGGATTATGGAAAGGAAGTTTTTAAAGCAAAAACCGGGATTGAAGCAGTTGAAACATGTCGCAAAAGTCCAGACATCGATTTGGTTCTGATGGATATAAAAATGCCTGAAATGGACGGCTATGAAGCTACACGCCGCATTCGTCAGTTCAACCGGAAAGTGATAATTATTGCACAAACCGCATTCGGATATACCGAAAGCAGAAAAGAAGCACTAGAGGCCGGATGTAACGATTATCTTCAAAAACCATTTAAACAAAAGAAATTAATAGAAATGGTGGAGAAATATTTCTAAGATCAGGTATAAATAAAAAGCAGGGCGCTCTGATCAGCTGTGTTTAGTTAATCTACCCTTTGAGCAAATGTGGCCGTTCTCCGTACAATTTCAGAATCATCTCACCAAACAAGGTATTCGACCAGGCAAACCATTTGCGGGTAAAGTTGGTGGGATCATCTTTATGAATTCCTTCATGCATAAATCCGGTTCCGGCGTGACTGGTCTTGAGCATATTCAGTGCTATTTTGATTTCATCATCGTCGGTGCTGGTCATGATGCGCATTACAATCGACATTGGCCAGATGAAATCCATTCCCACATGCGGCCCTCCCACCCCTTCGAGTACCTTACCTTTAAAGAAATATGGATTGGACGGACTTAATTCAAATTTCCGGGTAGCCTGATACAATGGATCGTTAATTCCGATAGCACCCAAATAGGGCAATGCCAGTAAACTAGGCACATTCGAATCGTCAATCAACAGACGGTTTCCAAAACCATCAACCTCGAACGAAAGAATATTTCCAAACTCGGGATGATTTGTAACAGCATATTTTTTCAGGGCAGCTTCTACTTCATCAGCTAATGCTTTACATTCTTTTGCGAAAACTTCATCCTTTAGAACTTTGATGCTCATTTCAGCAAGTTGACAAAGCGAAACCACAGCAAAATAATTAGATGGTATCAGGAATAGAAAAATGGTTGAATCGTCGGAAGGACGAAAGTTGGAACAAATCAGACCTACTGGTTTGATTGGATTTCCAAAGCCACGGCCGGGGCAGGTATCCGACGATATCGGAGAATTTCGCATAAACGAATACGGGCTTTTACCATCCTTGCGTTGCTGATCTTTAAATGTTTTTAATACAGTCTGCATGGCTTTTTTCCATTCCGGAGTGAAACTTTCTGTATTACCGGTCGCTTTCCAGAAATGGTAAGCCAGGCGGATCGGATAACACAAGGAATCAATTTCCCATTTCCGCTCATGAAGTCCTGGTTTCATCTGAGTCAGATCACTTTTCCACTCTGACACTTCATTTCCAGGCAGAAAAGCATTGGCGTAAGGATCGAGCAGAATACATTTGACCTGGCGGTTAATTACACCATTGATCATCTTCTTAAGTTTAGGATCCTTATTCACCAAAGGCAAATATGGGCAAACCTGTGCTGAGGAATCCCTTAACCACATGGCATTTATATCGCCGGTAATCACAAATGTATCGGGCACACCATTAACTTCAGTATATTTTACAGTAGTATCCAGTGTATTGGGGTAACAATTCTCAAACAACCATCCCAATTCG
>TBL_comb47_HYPODRAFT_10003579_pt1 | contig 18283 bp, 14 predicted proteins | sample TroBogypolimnion_40_FD_10682 | JGI IMG/M metagenome (IMG submission 10682)
TGTTCTGGAAATCGGCGATGAATCAGTTCGCCATCCGTTACCCAGACCGCTTGGCGGTGTTATCCGTGGGCACCGCCTATTGAGTAAACCATGAACCGCCGCACACACAAAATCACGGACAGGTCCTTTTTTGCTTCCCCAAACCTCAATCGCCCGCTTCGAGACGGTTTTTTGGCTCCCCCCAAGTGCTCTCGCCCGCTGCGAGCGAGGTTTTGGGCTTCCTGAAAGTGCGTTCGAGCGCTCCGAGCGGGTTATTTTGCTTCCCAAAAACGCGTTCGACCACTTCGAGCGCGGTTTTAGGCTTCCCCCAAATGCGTTCGACCGCTGCGAGACCACTTTTTTGCTCCCCCGGAACGCGTTCGCCCGCTTCGAGACGGTTTGGGGGCGTCCGCAAACGGGGTTCGGGCACGGCGGGACCCCATTTTTTCACCTATTTACTGGACCCAAGCACAACGTCGCCTGCGGCTCCCGCATCCCTGCCGCTTTCCGCGATGGAGATCAAGGTGGCCGGAGGCCGGAGGTTGGGGACCAAGTCACTTTCCGCCGCCAGACCTTAAATTTTATGGCCAACAACACCCCCGAAAGCTACGACCCGCTGATTCAAGCCCTTGAAGACGCGGCCGATGGCGCACACACCTACGGCGCCGCCATTGGTTTGGTGCACAATGACGAAACGCACATCCGCGCGGACCTCGTCGCCCTGGTCGGCAAGCCCGCCGGACCCGGCGGCGTACCGCCCGCTGTGCCCGGATACAAGGCGTTGTGGAATGCGGCCCATGCCAACCAGACCGCCAAGGCCGCCGCGTGCCGCACGTTGTACGCCAACGCGCGCAGCTATGTACGCGCGTGCATTCATTCCCTGTACCCCGTGCTGGGGGAGGGTTGGAATGCGCAATGGAATGCCGCCGGCTTCACCGGAGGTTCCCTCGCCGTGCCGACGAATCCCCTGACGCTGCTCCAGCAGTTGCGCGCGTACTATCTGGCCAATCCCGCCCGCGAATCCGTGGTGCAAGGCATCAATTGCAATGCCGTCACCTGCGAAGCCACCGCCCAAAGCATCAGCACCGCTGAATCCGCTTGCAACCAGAGCGATACCGATGCGGCCACGGCCCATAACAATTACTTGGACGGCATCGCCGCCGGTCGCGCGCGAATCATCGGCCTGAAGAATGAACTTTCCCAACTCATCGGCAAGGATGACGAACGCTGGTATGCCTTTGGTTTTGATAAACCGACTGACCCCAGCACGCCGGATACCCCGGCCAATCTCACCGCCGTGCCCAGCGCCCCCGGCAGCCGGACTTATATTGTGAAATGGGATAATGCCCGTCGCGCTGACAGCTTCCGCCTGCGCGCCGTGCTCCACGTCAACGGCCGGGATTTGGTCAACGTGCTGTCCTACGAAACCCAGTTCGTGCTCGATCTGGATTCCGTGCCGGCCGGCAGCGTGGTGGACCTGACCGTGACCGGTCGCAACCTCGCGGGCGAAAGTCCCGCGAGCGATCCGGTGGAAATAACCCTCAGTTAAGTTGGGGCGGATCGGTGCGAGCGCTTTCTCTCGCGCCGCCCCGGGGGCCGGGAATTAAACGCTGGCGGCGCGGATGGCTTCCAACACTTCCCAGCGCGCGTAGAGCTGAGTCACCTGTTCCTTCGCGGTGTCGAGTTCGTGCGTGAGGTCATTGACTTTGGCCGCATTTTTGCGGAAGAACTCCGGGTCGGCAAACAAACCTTCGATGCGCGCGACCTCGGCCTCGACGGCATGAATCTGCGCTTCCATGCCTTCCAGTTCGCGCTGTTCCTTGAAGGATAATTTACGCGGCTTGGCCGGCTTGGCCACGGCGTCGCGGGCGAGCGCGGCGGATTTATTGAGGGCGAGAATCGCGGCGCTCTGCCGCGCGGCGGCGGCGGCGGCCTTGGCCTTTTTTTCCAGATAATAATCGTAGTCGCCGACGCTGTGGTGGATCTTGCCGTCGCCTTCAAACGCCAAAATATCCGTGCAGACGCGATTGAGAAAGTAGCGGTCATGGCTCACGACGCAGGTGACGCCGGGGAAAGCAATCAGCGCCTCTTCCAGCACGCGCAAGGTCGGAAGGTCCAGATCATTGGTCGGCTCGTCGAGGATGAGGAAGTTGCCGCCGCTTTTCAAAATGCGCGCGAGCAGGAGCCGGCTGCGTTCGCCGCCGGAAAGTTTCTTCACTTGCGTCATGATGCGGTCGTCGGCAAACAAAAAACGTTTCAGATACGAGCGCACGGAGAGCTTGGCATCGCCCCATTGCACGAACTCGGTGCCGTCGGCCACTTCGTCGAGCACCGTGCGCTCCTCGTTGAGTTGCAGGCGGCCTTGGTCCACATAATTAAACTTCGTGAGCTGGCCGATTTTCACCGTGCCTTCGGCCGGTGCGAGCTGGCCGATGATGATTTTCAGCAAGGTGGATTTGCCGAGGCCGTTGCGCCCGCAGACGCCCACGCGCTTGCCATTTTCAAACGTGAAATTAAAGCCGGAGAAGAGTTTTTTGCCGGCGATTTCCATGCCGAGCTGGGCGACTTCCACGGTGCGATTGCCCAATTGCGGCGGCGGCGGGATGACCAGCTCGACGTCTTCCTCGATGACCGGTCCGTCTTTGGCGGCTTCGTCGTAGTACCGTTCAAAACGGTCCTTTTGCTTGCTCCGTTGCGCGCGGGGACCTTGCCGCACCCACGCGAGTTCCTTCTTGAGGAACATTTGCCGCTTGTGTTCGATGACGGCATCGGCCTCCTGGCGTTCGGCCTTGGCGAGGAGGTAATCGGTGTAGTTGCCGGCGTGGGAGAAGAACTTGCCATCGCACAATTCAAGGATGCTGGTCGCGACGCGGTCGAGAAAATAGCGGTCATGGGTGACGACGAGAAAGCTGCCGCTGAAATTTTCCAGAAACTCGGCGACCCACTCGATGGATTCCGGGTCCAGATGGTTCGTCGGTTCGTCGAGCATCAGAAAATCCGGCCGCGAAACGATGGCGCGGCACATGGCGACGCGGCGTTTTTCCCCGCCGGACAGCGTTTCAATGCGCCGGTCGCCGGCGGGACAATTCAGATGCGCCATCGCAACCTCGATGCGGCGATCTACCGTCCACCCTTCGAGCGTGGCGATGCGGGCTTCGAGTTCTTCATGGCGTTTGGAGTCGTGCGGGAGGGATTCGAACTCGGCGATGAGATTCAAAACGTGCTGCGCCCCCGCGCGGATGTTGTCGTGAACATTCTTGGTGGCATCGAGCATGAAATCCTGCGGCAAGTAACTGGCCACAAGGTCGCGCTGGCGGGAGACTTCGCCGCCGTCCGGATGTTGGAGGCCGGCGAGCAGTTTAAGGAACGTGGTTTTGCCACAGCCGTTGCGGCCGACAAGGCCGATGCGGTCGCCTGCTTGAATGCCAAGCGTGGCGGCGTCGAGGATGGAGCGTTCGTTGTAACGTACAGTGACCTCGGAGGCGGAAATGATGGTGGACATGGTTTTTTGGTTTGCCGAAATAAGGGGGCCGACGCGAGCCGGACCAGAAAAAGTGGGTTAACAGATGGGGCCGCAGCGATTCACAGTCGGGGTTTGGCGAGCCACCACAGCGCCACCGTCAAGACCGTGCCGAACAGCAGCGAAACAATCACGGCCCAGCGCAAGAAGACCTGCTGTTTCTGGCGATAATTGCGGCCGCCTTGACCGGGCAGCAGATAAAACCGCTCGCGCGGTTTGTCTTTTTTGCTGAAGAACACGCGGTGTTGTACCACGTTGCCGTCCGCGCCTCAAGCCGCGTGCTTGCCCCGGCGCAAGATTTCGCTACCGTGACCGACATGCAACTCGAAGACCATATTGGTGATGTCGTTCGCAAAGCCCGGGCGATGGGCGGCATCGCCCCCGCCGCCGCCGCGCACGCCGCCGGCATTACGGAGGACGAACTGGCTGCGTTCGAGAACTCCGGGACGATAACCAAAGCAATTAATTATCCCGCGCTCGGCGAGTTGTTAAACATGCCGCCACAAAAGCTCGCCGCCCTCGCCGCCGGCTGGTTGCCCGCGCCGGTGAACCTGGCCCGCTGGAGCGGTCTGCGGTGTTTCACGACGCGCGATGACCGCCTCAACGTGAATTGCTATCTCATCTGGGATCCTGTCACGCGCGAAGCGGCGGTGTTCGATACCGGATTGGACGCGGAACCGGTCTTGGCGACGCTCGCCGCCGAAAATTTGGTGCTGCGGCATATTTTCATCACGCACGCCCATTGGGATCACATCGAAGCCCTGCCGCAGTTGCGGGCGGCCTTCCCGGCGGCGGCGGTGCACAGCGGTTCCGCGAATGCCCCGGCCGCGCAGCGCTTGCAACCCGGCGGGAGCATCCCGGTCGGTGGCCGGCGCATCGAATATCGGCTCACGCCCGGACATGCCGATGATGGCGTGACGTATTTAATCAGCCAATGGCCGGCGAACGCTCCGCTCGTGGCCGTGGTGGGCGACACGATCTTTGCCGGTTCCATCGGGCGCGGGAATCCATCGTGGTCTTTGGCGCGGGAAAAAGTGCGCGGCGAAATTTTGGTGCTGCCAGAGGAAACGTTGCTTTGCCCCGGTCATGGGCCATTGACGACGGTGCGCGAGGAGCGGGAAGCGAATCCGTTTTTTTTGTAAAACCACGGAGATTTTGTCGGGTTTTGACGTGCAAGTAGTTCCAAGAATCTGAACAAAAAAAATCACGCGGCATTTAGGCTGCCGTTTTTGCTTTTATTTAACTCCGGATAGGCCGGACGTTAAAATATGTCTAAGCCCCTACTAAATGGGCTATGTCGCCAACCCGATTTTTCGAGGTAGCGTCTTCTACTCCAATGCGTGGACGCACTGGAAAATTATCTTCCGCCGGCAATTGCTGAGGCGTATCCCGACTCGTTGAAAATGTGTCAGCAGGATCGGAGTTTTTTGTCTTACTGGTTTTTTCCAAAACGCTGAGCAGTTTTCTATCCGATGGAATAACCGAATCAATCATTGCCCGTTGAACGTCTTCAGCGGTTGCGGAGTCCCGTCGTGATTGCGCTGCAATGTAACCGGCACGTTTTACGATAGAATCTATTGCTGCCAGATAACGCGTGGACGTGCGCGCATAAGTGGCAATCATCTGCAAAATTTTTGGACTGGCAGACGGCAGATTTGATTTGGCCACCCCAATCAAATCGGCTGCCGACAAATCGGCTGGCAAGTTCTCATGATGGCTGATCCGGCCGGTAAGTTGAGCTGAATTCCATCCGGTTTTTTCCACGGCTTTCTGTGAAACGAAAAACTGCGGCGTGGAGACCATGCAGATCGGAACGCCAGCATTGGCCATGGTCATAATCCAATTGATTCGGCCAGGCTGACTGTAACGCAAATTGCTTTGCGGCCAGAGCCGCTGCGCCTCATCAAGGCAGAGCAGCATATCGCAAGTGAGCAATACGGATTCAACTCGTTCACGAATCTGTACCACTTTGTAATTCAGAAAATTTCCTAGCCCAAGGCCGCGCGCCAAGGCTCGAAAGAAGGAGGCATCGTCATTGCCGGGGGGCACTTCCACAAAACGAGCCTTGCCCGGTTGTCGCTCACACCAATTCCGAGCAGCGAAGGATTTTCCCCGGCGCGACTCGCCTTCGACCAAAGTAAGTCCACGGCAATAAACTGTATAATCTAATACCTCACCAACTTTTTTCCCAAGGGAAGTGGTAAAAATCGTTTCATTTTTCGATTCCGCAAAAGCATCCTTGTATTTATGAAGCGCGCCAATCAAGTTAGGTGAATACCATGGCCCAGCATCCATCGTGCTGGAGGGATCAAGGCAAAGGCCACGCAAATAATCGCCGAAAAATTGAGCGCGACATACCTCGAAAAACAAACTGGCAGGAAGTGTTTCTGTCCGTCCCCCGGATTTGCCACAACAATCGGGCAACGCGACCAGATCGCAATTTTGATCCCAATCAGGCTTTGAAGGCACCTTAGAAATTTCATAGCCAGATTTTATAAATTCCCCCTTGGTTAGAACCTCATTAATAAATTGTCCGCCACGACGATAATCATCGCGCAAAAAGGTCAAAAACTCTCCGTCGCGAATCTTGATTACTTTCGCGGTGTTGAGAACTTCGTCCAATTTGATTCCGAGATTCATCATTTCTTTGGTCTGAAAAAGCTCGGGACAATTAATTTTTAACTGATTTGCAATGCCATCCAACCCGCCGGATTGGTGCGATAGATATTGCAAAAACCAAATCAATTCACGATCTATAGGATTGTCCAGAACGGAGCAACGCCTTGCCACCAAGTTGGCAATTAGCCCCCGCTCGAATTCCGGGCTGCTGGCGTAGCGCGATTGGTGAAAAACAAAATCATTCTTCGATTTGCGTGTGGAACTCACTTTTGATCCTTTCCCTCAAACGGTTTCAGGTTGTAAAAAAACTCGTCGCTTTGGCGCGGGATTGCGGACCCGGTTGAATTTGCCTCGGCATTTTTTGGCTTCAGAAATTCTACCAACTCGCGCAAGTCTTCCGCTGCCACATCTGGTGCATTTTCTGGGATAACCATGCCAGTGCGGGACGCAATGGTTTGGACCTGACTGCGCCGGCGCTGGCGACGGCTGGCGTTTTCCTTCACCACATTTTTCTTCGCGGTGATTTCCACGCCCAGTTCCATCGCTTGTGCGGCAACGAGCAATTGCCTTTGTGGCAGCGGGAATTTTGCTTTCAACACATTGAAGCGGGTTTTCATGAATGACGCCTGAGATTCGACGCGGGCCAACTCCTGCCCCAATGTGCCGGATTCCGGCGCAATTAAACTTTCCAGTGCGTTAGGATTTTGTGAGCGCGCAATGCAAATTGGATTTGTCCGGTCGGGATTCGTTACCACTATGGTTTCAGGATTCTCAGGATCAAACCACGCCAGAACTTCACGGCCAATCAAATGCGCGATTTCCTTTCCGCGATAATTGAACTGTATTTTTCCGATCTGGATCGTGACTCCGTTCATGGTGACTTTTGTCAGGCGTTTATCATTAGCGAGCAGATAACGCAGGCCGGCCCCGAATTGAATCGGAGGATTATTCTGATTCATGTGCGCCTCAAATGCCTTGTCGGGTGACAGACCGGCGAGAATATGGCCTTGCTGCGGCTCCGCGTTGTATTGCTCGACAAGCTGTCCAATGCGCCGATTCCACTGATCGAGCGAATAAAAATATTTTGATGGATGCACCTTGCGCGCATCCACCTCGGCCATTTGCCGACGCAGCGATTCTGGCGCGTCGCGTCGTTCATCGCGGCCGCAATATCCTGGCTCGGCTTCGGCACGGTCCTGGAAAATCCCGCCGATGCGCTCAACCACCTTGGTGCGAGGCCGAATGGCATGTTTGAACGTGATCCCAAATTCGCGCAACCCCTGACTGATTTCGGCGAAACTGAATGGTTCGGTTTTCCCCTTCAGCAGTGTGGCGCTTTTCCAGATGCCGCGCTCAAAATATAAAATTTCTGGCACTCCAAATTCACCAAAGACATGCGTACAAAGGCTGCGGATTGTCAACGATGAATACGATTTGCGCGGTTCCAATGCCCAACCCAAAATGCGCAGTGAGCGAAAATCAATAAACAGAATGACTTGTCCGCGCGTTAGTTCAAACCAGCCTTTGCCATCCGGTACATAGAAATAAGTGTTTAAGGTGAAGTCATCACCAGATATGCACTGCAAGGATGAAATTCCGTCATAGCTTCGGGTAACGTGTCCTCTAATCGAATCAAACGCGCGCGGGCCACGGTACATCACCGTGAGGATTTCTACTTCCGGCGAGATGGATTCCATCACACTGGCTGGCACATGGGATTTTTTCTGCGCACGGCCGGCGTAGCGTTCCAAAACAGCTGAAGAAAAACCCCTGCACATCAAATCGCGCCAAGCTGGAGCTATGTCACCGCGATAGTAAAACACGGCGCGGTGAATTAGGGCGTTGCGATCATCTTCCGGTAATTCAAAGCGCGGGCCGTTTTGGGCGCGCCCATCGCGCAGTGCCTTGGCGTCGCCGTTGGCGGACGCTAACGTCGCCAGCTTGCGTTTCCAAGCAACCCACAACGCATCGCGCGATGCGGCCAGGAAAGATGCTCGCGTCGAAAGAAATTGCCGCACGCGGCGAGCGGCGGATTTTTCAGGCTCGCCGGCATTAACCAGCGCCGTGAATTTTTCCAGCGCCAATGTCCACACGCCGGTGCATTCGGTTTTGTTCGGGGCGGCGGGATCGGAGCAGGCCGCAATAAAACTTTCCAGCTCGGCAAAGTCGGCGGCGAGCGCTTCCAATACAACGGCGGCCGTCGCGGCCTTTTGCTTAAGCCGATCCGGCAAATAAATTTCGATCCGATTCCATTCCTCAAAACCTCTGTCGCGCTGGATTGTGCGCGTGATCAATTCGCGCCAATAGCGCGTCGAAATATCGTTGCCGAAAATTCGTCGGTAGTCTATCGCGCCGGCCACATCCATTTCCGCCGATGTCAACCGGCGGTCGTGCTGCCGGTAAAGCCACGGCAATAGCGCCGTGCGCAGTTTGGTGGCGGCTTGAATGTCAGCATCGGAAATGTTTTCCAATGCTAGTGGCGGCTGCCAGCGCTCGCGCGGCGCAGTCAATAGGGCTTCGACCGAGCGGCAGCGTTGCTGCGTGGCGGCAGCCGTAAGTCTTGCGAGCAAAGATGCGGGCAACTGCGAGAGCTGCCACGCTGCGGTTTGGTTTCCGCGCACGATCTTTATTCCGTCCGCCGGCACGTCGCGCAAATGCCAGTGTACGGCCTGCCGCTTCATCTGCAAAGCGTCTGCAAATTGAGCGACCGTGAATGTTTTCACGGGGGAGAAATTGTAACTAGTTTTTGTGCCGGTGGTTTCCACGGTTATAAAACGTCCTCGTCTATTTCTTGCTTAATCAAAACTGACGACACGTCGCTAAAAAAATCTGCCGGTAAAATGTCTTGGCCAGCACCGGGCAAAACTTGACGCAAAATCAATTCGCCACTATCCACGCGATAAAGGCGGGCTAGCGACCGCAGCGCGACCTTATCCAACACGGCCAGTATGATTTCCATCGCCAGCCGCCAATCGGCTACGGTACAAACAAAGATGCTTTTATTTAGTGGTCCTACAAAGGCAACCGGGATTATTAATTGGCTTCCGGCTTCCAATTTTGCTTCCACTAGTTGCGCTAGGAGCAATGCTCCCACTAGATTATTTTTTGGAAATGGCAGGCTCGGCACTGGGGCCGCAGCGCCAAAATCTATGGTCAGAAATAGCCGCTCCGCTAGCGATGAATTGATGGGTAATTCTGTATTCATGGTTAGCCGGCGTTTGATCGATTACGCATGTTTTTCATCTGCTCTTCCAAAATGGTGAATTTCCGTTGCCACTCAGTGGACAGCGCGGATGTTTGCGCTGCGCCAGCCGCCACAGCGTCGTAAATTTTTTGGAACATGGTGGCATACCCGTTCGTGTTGAAATAATTTTCAAAAAACCTCGCGGCGGCTTGGGCGTTCTGGAAATGAAAGTTTTTTTGTCCCGTAAGCTTTTGCTCCAGTAAGTCGGACAATTGTTCCAGAAATCCCATCTCTTCAGTGGACGCGCCCCGGCCGGAGGCGATTTTATCCGCGATCCCTTTGGAGGTAAAAATCATGCCCGCCACATCCCGGCCTTTCGGCGTTTCCATTTCACTCGCCGCCGCGGAATTCTTTTCCGAACCCCGTTCGCCGCGCTCGCGAGTCGCTTCGATCAAGATTGCTTGGGCGATTTCCGCTGGAAGTTGCTTCAACCGTTCCACATCGAGAAGATATGCGGCCTCGGCTTTTTCCATCGCGATCTTTAGTTCAGCCAGCCCTTGCTGCCGCGTCTCTTCGGATTTGTCCAAATCTCCCAAGGTTTTCCGGCGCTCAGCCACTGACTTTTGCGCGGCGGTAATTTCCTCAGTGGCTTTCCCGATGGCCTCACCAATCGGAATATAATTTCCTCTGCCATCCATCTCAAAATTAGCCCCCTGATTTCTTAACCGTTCCAAATTGGTGAGTTTAGCTTCCGCTTCCTCGAGCTTTACGCGCTCATCGCCCGGATGTTCTTTGCGGAGCTTTTTCATCTCCTCGTCACTTAATTCGCGATCCCATCCCTCCGCGCGCAATCGGGCGCGCTCCGCCTCATCCCGCTTGTTTTTTTCGTTGGCGGCGGCATAGGCCTTTTCCGCCTCGGTTTTTTGTTGGCCGCTAACCGGTAAATCTTTTTCCCGGTCTTGTTGTTCCAATTTAAGTGCATTGATGTCGCCGGCTTTTTCCCGGTCGCTGGCTGCATCCACCAATTTTTGCGTGCGAGCACGCGCGGCCGTGACATCGGATTCCGTTTCTTCCGGACCTTTTTTGAGAAGTGCGTCGCGCGCGCGGATTGCAGCTTCTTCGAGCTTGCCTTGCGACTCGATGATTCGCTTGTCCGCTTCGATTTGCGCGTGGGCCAATTCCTTGATGCGCTTGATTTGGGTGGCAATCGGATCGTTGTCGGTGCCGGCAGATTTCACCTTGGCATTATATTCTGCCATGTGTTGCGCTGCCTCATCCCATGCGGTTTGCAGCGCCTTGAGCGCGTCCAGATGCGGCTGGTAGGCATCATCCGCCTGGCGGTCTAAATCTTCATTGTATTCTTTAAGTTTCTCTTGGACTTCATGGATGGCGATTCCCAACAGAATTACCGGGCCAAGCGGCCCGGAAAACGCCGCGCGAAGCGCGTGACCAAGGCCGGGGACAATCTTATTTATTTCCGAGAAAATTAAGCGTGTTTCATGATGATGCGCGTTGGCGTGTTCGGTAGCCGCGCCCTCTTCCTTTTTGGCCGCTTTCAATTCGGCCGAGGTCTCTGTATATTTGTCTGCCGTCCCGCGTGCCTCTGCCAGTAGTTCGTTGGCCGCCTTGACATCCCCTTGGCCAACCACGCCCATTTCTATCAAAAGCTTTAGGGTATTATCCATATATTATTGGGTAGCTCCTCCGGTTGGTTTTGAGACAATCCCGCCAGTGACACCAAAACCCGTTTTAACTACGCAATAAAGTGCCTTGCAGACACTCCACGCGCCTTGAATAGCCGCCTTTGGCTCCGGATGACGGCGTTTGTCCAACTTCGCCGGCCCGGCGTTGTTGGTTGGTTTGGGAGGATTTACGTTCATGGTGCAAATGGCTTACTTGGCTTGCGTTCGCTTCCATGCCTGAAAGCGCCGCATCAAAGATTTGGAAACACGCTCACCAATGACAACCCGGCGCAAGTGTGAATAGTTGCAGCCCAACTCCTTTGCCGCCTGAAAAACTCCAGGGTGATAAACGAATTTTCTTTTGCTTGGTGTGCGAGCCAACTTCATCTTCCAACAATGTGGGACTAATTAGAAAAATGTCAAGAGGAAAACTTGATTCCATTTACCGTCAATTTTGGCTAGAATATATTTTGTGCCTAAATTAAGCGGAAAAATGAATCCCGCCGAGCGCAACGCTTGCGCTCGCCTTAGGCTGTTTCGGGAGAACATGGGATTTGCTCAGGAAGATTTTGCGCGCAGAATTGGCATTACCCGGAACCAACTTTCAGGCATTGAATACGCTCAAAACCCTTTGCAGTACAGAGTGGCTTGGCGAGTAAGAGAAGTTTTTGGATTGAGCATTTCGTGGCTTGTGAACGGCAAAGCTCCCCCCAATGAAGCCGACTTGGACCCTTGGCCAGAGTTGAGTTCCTTACCAAAATCAAATATACTACTGAGCAAAATTGCCGCGTCGCTAGTTTGGGCTGATCCTCAGTCAACCGAACGTAGAATTGCTGAAAAAAAGTGGTTTGATTATCATCGCAAATTGCCTCCGTATAAAACCAGCCGATCAATTTGCGCTGCTGTTCTAAAAGGCAATTTGTCTGGTTGGTTGGCCGCGTTGCCTGATGATAAGGTTGATGATTTTGGCGCGATTCTATGCGAATATGCGGAAAGTGCTTTGACTGAATTGGGGGTCGCTCCGGAGACAGCGCTTCAGTATCGGCACCTTGCAATTATCCAAGGTCAAATGCGGGGACGAATTCAAAAAGACAGTCATTCGGCAGAAAATAAAACGCAATCAACGCTTGACAAACGTGCGGTATTGTCCGATGATGTTGGCGTGAAAACCAAAGATTCGAGACCAAAAAATTTGCCAGGGCTGCTCGAAAGGATTCGCGTAAAGACAAGTGAACGCGGCCAAAAAACAGCCTTGGCAAAGGCGCTTGGCGTAAGTCGTCAGGCTGTGGATCAATGGCTGTCTTCTGATGCGAAGCCATCTGCGGACCTCACGTTCAAGCTGCTGAATTGGGTCGAGCAGCAAGAGCGTCAAAAATAAAAAGCCCTGGCAGTGCTGTTACACCGCCAGAGCCGAAAGACCCGAACCATGAAGAATCGTTATGAAAACCACAGTCCGAGTCCGCCGTAACGGTGGCACAAAACCCCCGTCCCTTCAAACCAAAACCACACGCTGCGCTGGCCAAAAGGCCGGCCCGGAAAAAAAATCCGTCGCCGTGGTCTTGTTTGATTATCAAACCGATGAAACCGTTAGCCCCGGCATTGATTTAACGGCGGCACAGTTCGCCGCCATTCAGAAAGATGCCGCCATGCGCGGTGAAACGTTGGATGCTTGGCTCTGCCGTACCTTTGAAACCACGTCGGCATTGCGCAACCTCAAAATCGAAAGTCTTGGCCCACTGGCGACAGCGCTCGCAAAAAATCAACCGCCCGCGCAACCTCCAGAGGATAAAGTCTGGCTGACTATCGTAAGCAAGAAGGACGAATTTCCATCGGTTCAAGTGGAATTGAAGCCGGAACAACTCGCGCTTATCCAGCAGCAAGCTGGAAAGAAGGGCATGTCCCTAGAGGCGTTGCTTACTCGGTTGTTTTTGCGGATGATAAATAACTTGGACTATTCCGCTCAAGAATTGGAGTCGGCCTGTTATCAATCAAATGCCTTGGTGGATTTGTTTTCAATAGCAATTACGGCAGAGTCTCATCCGGATTGGAATGGTCCGGCCGGAGCGGGACTTGTGGAATTAGCCCACAACACGCAATCCCGCCTTGCCGCCGCATTCGCCAAAACGGATGCGGCTTGGAGCCATAGCGCGATTATTCCCGGAGGTGCGAAGTGAGTGCCAAGAAAATTCCGAACGCGCCGGCCTGCCATAAAATCCTTTTTAGTGCCGATCTATCGGCAAAGCTTGCCAAACTACCCAAGGCTGAGCAACGCGAGCTGGCCGCGCAGTTAGAGTTGGAAGCAGCGCTGATCCGGAAGCGGTTGGACGGCAACAAAGTCACCAAGGCCAAAGCCAAAGCCGCGCCGATGCCAATGGAATATGCTGGCGATATGATTCAGGCCAACATTTGGTATAAAATCGGCTTGACCAAAGCGGAGGCTCCGATGCTCAAAACCATTGGCCAGCGAATTTTTAACCAGCCGGTAAATTCAGCGCGGGTTTTAAGGAAGTTGCTGCTGTCAGCGCTGGCACATTACGACAAGCTTGAGCCGATGATGTTTGGGGATGTGGCTTATTCCCAAGCGGAGGGCTTTGTGACAGCAGATGAATATTGGCATAGTGTCATCACCGGACAACACGCAAAGATCGCGCGGGGAAAAGGAAAGGCGGCACGATGAATTTTCCCGCTGATATTTTTTCCACGCCTGGGAAAACTCTTTTCATGGTCGCCGGCAATCCTCAAGCCGCACTGGTAACGCGCGCGGGAAAAAAGATGCGCCGTCGCACTGTGAGTTTTTCAAATCCCCATACTGCCTTGGATTGGTGCTTGCAGCGCGCGGCCATTTTCGTTTTGTTGCCGCGATCCGCCGACAACAAGTTGAATTAGAGCTTGCGCAGCACACGCGCCGGCCCTGAAATCAAGGCCGGCGTTTTTTTATTGGCGGCAAATTTTTTCTCAGTAATCCTATTGAGTATGGAGTCTAAACCATTTTTGCGCGAAGTAATCCCGGCTGATGAATGGCCGGAATTTTTTTCGTTGCCGCTAAGTTGCCGGGGTGAAGTTGAAAAATGGATCAGGTCGCTGGTTTTGATTGCTAAGGCAAAGCCGATTCTACCGGAGGTTGCACGGGCGGCCAAAGAACACAACGTCAACGCCTCATCCGTCTATCGCAAGCAAAAGGATTTTGAGCGCTACGGGTGGCGAGGCCTCATTAATAGGGCAAAGTACCCGGCCAACCCGCCGCCGACTTCCAGTGATGTTTTTATGAGGTTTATTCACGGCTTGTGGTTGGCAAACGATAAGAATTACCGGCGCACTCATTTGCAGCTTGTGGCGCTCTGGAAACAGAAAGCGCCGATCCCTGGCTTTGATCGATTGCCGGAAAAATCCAGTTGGAATGATTGCCCAGATGGTTGGACATATTGCAACATCATCTACCACATAAAAACCTACAGCACAAAACAGCATCCCAAACTGCCCGCTGGCTTTCTGTCTGGATCGCTATTGCCGGAAATTGGCGGCCGGGGTTAACATAGAATGGGGGCTTGAAAGACTCCTTCAAGGCTTTTTTAGGCGGCTTGCAGACGTTTTGAATCATTCCCCCCGGCCCAAAACAAAAAGTGTTGTTTTATTGGCCTTTTTTCAAATATTTGCATATTCCCCTTATTTTCGCTCCCCTTGCACCTTGCACGTCCCCTTGTCCACGTTGATTCTGTCGGGAATGGACGTGCAAGGGGCGTTTTATTGGCTTTTTGGGTAAGTTTTCCTTGCACGTCAAAACCCGACATTTTTTATAAAGGCGACATTTTGGTTTTGTCCACAAATGCAGAAAATTGATTAAAAACCCCTGATTTATCCGCTGTTTTCCTTTATTTTCCCTTGTTATCCCACAAAACACTAAAGGCGACAACATTGCCGTGGCTGCTCAATTTTAGGAAACGAATGGTGCGCCCGGCGGGAATCGAACCCACGACAACCTGCTTAGAAGGCAGATGCTCTATCCAACTGAGCTACGGGCGCAACCGGATTGTTTGCCGGGGTTTCGGGTTTCCGTGAACGTCGTGCCGATGCGGGTCTGCGGGTTTTGGGCTACCGTTCACTGGTGCTCAGCGACGTCGCGTCCACGACAAATGATGTTGGGATCGGCGCCGTTCGCAAAGTCAAATCACCCCGTTCCATCTGCCACTTACTATGCACGTTTGAGAGGCAAGGGCAAGCTCATCCGTGTCCTGGCGTTCGCGGCGAACGGGTTGCCGGGCGGCCGGCTTCAGGGATTTTCCTGCAACAAGGCTCGCTGCCACTCCATGAGTTCGGCCGCGTGCTGGTCCCAATCCCGAGCGAGACTGCCGAGCACGGACTTCGGCGCAATGAGGGTAGGATCAATCTGCAATTCAGCGGCGTGACGGTCGCGCACCCGTTCGAGATCGCGAAAACGTTTGAACTCGGCCTCGGTGGGCCGCTGCGAGCGGTGGCGGATTTTCTCGGGGAATTGCTCCGGCGGCACGGCTTGGGCGGCGCGGATGGCGACCAGCAGTTTTTCCCGCCGCCGGGGATTCATCCGCGCGGGGATGAGCGGCGTGAATGGTTCCTGATTGGCGACGGCGACCGCGAGGCCGATCATGGTCTCGTGCGAAAGCACAAAAAAAGGCGGCCGGCTGGCGGCGATGGCTTCGCGCTCGCGCCAGTGAAACAGCTCGCGCAGGACGGCCAGCGCGGGAGCTTCGAGAAACGTGCTGCCTTTAATGCGCCAGACCTCATCGGGGTCAATGACCGGCGGCACGGAGCTTTCGGCGATGAGCCGGGCGCAACTTTCCTGGTGCCAGGCGAGCCGGCCTTTGGCAAGCAGTTCGCCGCGCAGTTTTTCCTCGAGGGTTTTCAGGTAGCGAGTGTCATTGCGCGCGTAATCGGACATGCGCGGCGTGAGCGGGCGCTGCGCCCAGTCGGCTTTTTGCGGTCCTTTGTCCAGCTTGATGCCGAGAAATTTTTCCACGAGGGCACCGAGGCCGAATTGCCTTTCGCCCAGCAACCGGGCGGCGAGCATAGTGTCAAAGATGGCGGTGGGCGTGAACTCGTGATGCTTCTTTAACAGCCGCAAATCATAGTCCGCGGCATGAAAAATCAATTCGCGGCCACCGAGAGCGGCGAGGACCGGGCGCAAATCCATGGGGGCAAGCGGATCCACCAGAAAATCGCCGTCGGGAGTGCTGATCTGCACGAGACAAACCTTCTCGGGATAGGCATGCAGACTGTCGGCCTCGGTATCAACGGCCAGCCACGGGGCGGCGTTGACGACGGGCAGAAAGGCAGAGAGCTTTTCCTGAGTATCAATCACGGTCGGTGCATTGTGCCGGAAGCGCGCGGCTTTGAAAAGGATTCCCGCTGAGTTGGGGCAAATCTTTTCTGGGGACAGCCTGACGGCAAAATGCTTGCCGGCAGTCGGCGCGGGGCCGTCGCGGACAAGTTTGCCCGCCCGGCTGCTTGTCAAAACCCGGCCGGTGGTCTATCGTCGCCCCATGTTGATGCGGAAACATCTAGTATTGGCGGCGCTGCTCGGCAGCGGCGCGATCGGGGCCTCGGCGGATACCGTCCAACTCCGGGACGCGGCGGTCACGGGCAAAATTCTCGCGGAGAAAAGCGATTCGCTCGTGGTGGATGTGGGCTTCACCGTGCTGCAAATTCCGCGCAGCGCGATCACTGGTATTTCCCGTTCCGGACCTGCCGCAGCGGTCACGACGGCGGCGCCGGTGGCTGGACAGTTTTATGCTGCCAGCAGCAAGGCCAGTCCCGCGCGGGAAGTTAGCTCGCTCGTGAAGCAATTGGGCGAAGCCGTCGTGCAGGTGAAAAATCCCGGCGGCCTTGGTTCGGGCTTTTTTTTGAACGAGGACGGTTATCTTATCACCAATTTTCATGTGATCGAGGGGGAGACCGAAATTTCCGTCGAAGTCTACCACCAGAAAAACGGTCAATTGGATCGCGAGACGTACAAGCAGGTCAAGATCATCGCCATCAATAAATTTCATGACTTGGCGCTCTTGCATATTGAAGACAAAGGCGCTCCGAAATTCAAAGCCGTCACCCTCGGCAACTCGGATTCGCTGAACGTGGGCGAAGGCGTGTTTGCCATCGGCAGCCCGCTCGGCCTCGAACGCACCGTCACGCAGGGCATCATTAGCACCAAGACCCGGCAATTAGAAGGCAATCTCTATCTCCAGACCAGCACGCAAATCAATCCCGGCAACAGCGGCGGCCCGCTCTTCAACCTCGCCGGTGAAGTCGTGGGCGTCACCAATATGAAAATCTCCTTCGGCGAAGGCCTCGGCTTTGCAATTCCTGTCGAGCTGGTGAAAAGCTTTCTTGATCACCGCGACGCGTTCGCGTATTCCACCGACAATCCCAATACGCCCTTCCGCTATCTGGAACCCCCGAGCCGCACCAAAAGCGCGCCGGTGGAAAAATAACCCAACCTCCGTTCGGTTATCAGCTATTTCGTTACCTATGAAAATAAAATTTATTCGCCTCGCCGCCCTGCTCTTTGCTGGCGCTGCCACCTCGGTTTCCGCCGCGATTGCGCCGGCGGAAAAATTGTTGCCCGCCGACACGCTGGCATTTTTCACCGTGCCAGACTGCCATGCCTTTCGCGTCACCTGCGCGAATGCGCCGCAGATCCGTTTGTGGAACGATCCGGCGATGAAACCGTTTCACGACAAGTTTCTGGCCAAGTTCAACGAGAAGCTCGTGGCCGACACAGAAAAAGATCTCGGCGTGAAGCTCGCCGATTTTCTCGTCCTGCCGCAGGGACAATTGACCCTCGCCGCCACGCTCAACGGTGCCAACGGCCACGATGACACGCCCACCGGCGTGTTGCTTTTGCTGGATGCCAAAGACCAAAGCACGGCCTTAAAAACCAACCTCGCCGCCCTCACCAAGAAATGGACCGACGCCGGCCGCGCCTTGCGCACGGAAAAAATCCACGGTCTGACTTTCACCGTTCTCCCGCTGAACACGAACGACTTTTCCGCCATCGTGCCCAAGCGTCCGGTCGTGCAGGAACTCGGCAAGGAAACCAAACCCGAAAAGCCCGGCGAGATTTATTTCACCCAGTTTGAATCTCTGCTCGTCGCCGGCAATTCTCTCGCCGTTGTCGAAGCCGTCGCTGCGCATCTCACCGGCGGCAGTGCGCCGGCAATTGCCGATGATCCGGTCTTCGCCGCCGACCAGCCGGCGCAGTTCCGAGATACGCCGTTGTATTACGGCTGGTTCAATGGCAGCAAGCTCTTCACGCTGCTCGCGACTCCGCCT
>TBL_comb47_HYPODRAFT_10003581_pt1 | contig 18282 bp, 12 predicted proteins | sample TroBogypolimnion_40_FD_10682 | JGI IMG/M metagenome (IMG submission 10682)
AATGGTATGTCAAGGTATAGTGAAAAAATCAGGATCGTAATTGAGGGAGCTGAATTTGCTGATTATTTCTGGCCTGCAATGGAACAATATGTCGACTCTAGTCACGATTACTGGCGTTCGAATGGTCAGTTTACACCGAATGTAACTATACGGCTTGCATCAGGCGGCTATATTGGGGGAGGATTATACCATTCACAGAATATCGAAGGCTCATTGACATCTATTCCAGGAGTACGCATAGTGTACCCATCGTTTGCAGATGATGCTGCCGGACTATTAAGAACTGCAATAAGGTCAAGGGGTTTGACAATGTTTATGGAACCTAAAGCTCTATATAATGATCCAAAGGCAGCAACAGTTATTCCTGATGATTTTGAAGTACCATTTGGTAAGGCAAGAATTCGACGGAATGGAGAAGATTTAGTGATGATTACATATGGAAATACTACACATATGTGTCTTGAAGCCGCTGAAAGACTTTCAAAAGAAGGAATTTCTGTCGAAGTAATTGATTTAAGATCATTGATTCCACTGGATAAAGAAACAATTCTGAATTCAGTAAAGAGAATAGGAAAAGTAATGGTAGTTCATGAAGATAAAGTGCATGCAGGTTTTGGTGCTGAGATTACATCTATGATCATGGAAGAAGCATTTGAATATCTTGACGGACCTGTGAAACGTATTGGTTCAACTTTCACACCAGTTGGATTTCACCGTTTGTTTGAACGAATGATTTTACCAAATACTGAAAAAATTTACAATGCAGCCATTGCAGTTATGGCTTATTAAAAACCAATAAATCATGAGTAAAACAGGTATATTTTATAGTTTTAATTCAACTAAAACATCCAAAGCCGCAGATAAAATTAAGGAAGCTTTTGGACCAGAATACAATATTATATCGGTTAATGCAGAAGAATTAACTGATGAGTTATTTCTTTCATTTACTAATATGATTCTTGGTGTGCCAACTTGGTTCGATGGTGAATTGCCAAATTATTGGGATGAGTTTGTTCCTGCAATGGAAGACTTAAATTTAAAGGGTAAAACTATTGCAATTTTTGGATTAGGTAATCAGGTTGAATACCCAGAGAATTTTGGTGATGCTGTTGGTATTATGGCCGAATTGGTTCAGAAAAGAGGAGCTAATCTCATTGGTCATACTTCTGAAGAAGGATATCATTATGAATCATCAAAAGCGTTGGTTGACGGTAAATTTTGTGGATTAATTCTTGATCAGGAAACTCAACCACGCCAATCGAAAGAAAGAATTGAACATTGGGTAAAAGAACTAAAATTGGAATTTAGTTAGTCATGCGAATTAAGAGTTGAAAATAAGGGCTATGTAAGCTGCAGCAAGTCTACCAAAGACATATACCATAAGTCCCTTTGTTGACCTAACCTTTGATGCTCTTTGGATATCTGTCTTTTCAATCAGCCAATTGAACAATGATTCAATAGGTTGTCTAATTTTTGAAACGGCAGTAGAGAACATTTCATTTGCAGCCTTATCCCTATTCTTTAGGTCAGCATCCTGCCCTTTGACGGCCTTGATTGGCGTTAACATCAATGAGTTTTGGCTATTTTCAACATTCTGAAAATATTGTGAATCATGATATATCTTATCGCCGAAGAAAGTACGGTTTTCAATATCACCCCATGCCTGTTTAAAGAGGTTAAGGTCGTTTTCTGAAGCAGGAGTGAGTTGGAATTGTTCTGGAAAGGGCAAATGATGTGGGCGGTGAAAGGCCAATGCGTGTAGTTTTACCCCATAATAATAGATGCCTTTTGTAGAACAAAAACCTTTGTCTGTGATTTCCCTGGCCACTTTTCCTGAGCGTTTGCCAGAGCATGTGATAATTGGCATTGAATCCAGCAAACTTTTGTCTTCAATGCAATCAGAAGGCACAAACATACTTATTAGATTAGAAGACAACATTTTGAAGGCTTCTCCCAAACGGTTGAGTCTCATATTGAAAGCTTCATAAGAAGGCAGTAGCGGAAACCACGAACGAAGGTGATCACTGGCATATTGATAGATTTGTTTAACTTTAAAACGTTGTTCAATGTGCATAGAATAAAGATAAATTGTCATAACTTCCTCGTCCGTAAATTCAGGTTTTGAATTGTTACTGAAACGTTGGCAGGAATAAATCAATTCGTATTTGTATATATCACTAATATAGAGATACATAGCTATTAATTTAAGTTCTTTTACCTTAGGAATCATACAGAAAGACATAGTTTGGTAGCTTGTCTTAAAGTACTGGTTTCTAAGGTTTTAAACAAATTATTAATACATAAGTTACTGACAATCAGTAAATTAAATTGTTTATAACTTATCGGCTCTCAACCCTTAATTCGCATTAGTCATATTATAATAACATTTTGATAAGGGTATGGTTATGAAAATCATATCCTTTTTTTGACCGATTTATTTAATAATTTGGCTTGAATTCAAATTTTTAATTTGACGCAGCGAAATATTATATCTTTATGCCTGCAAATTTAAAATCATATAGGTACCATCTAAATTTGCATATACTTAATATATTAAGATCTAGAATTAATAATACATAAAAAATGAAGAAGAAAAAGGTAATTGCTATTGTTGCCCATGATAACAGAAAGAAAGATTTAATTGAATGGGTTTCATGGAATTGGCAGGAATTTATATCACACAGTTTGGTATGTACCGGAACTACAGGTAGCTTGGTTCAAGCAAAGCTCATAGAAAAATGTCAGGAAAATGATGTTATTCCTCCTGAAGTAGTACGTTTGAAATCCGGGCCACTTGGAGGAGACCAACAATTGGGAGCACTCATCTGTGAAGGGAAGGTAGACATGTTAATCTTTTTTTGGGACCCAATGCAACCACAGCCACATGATGTCGATGTTAAGGCTTTACTTCGTATTTCTACTATGTACAATATACCAACAGCAACTAACAGGTCAACAGCAGATTTTATAATCTCATCAAAACTATTTCATTTGGAATATGAGCCAATTCTAAAAGACTACAGTGGCTATATCCTGAGAAATGTGGATTTTAACCAGTAATTAAATTCAAAAGCTTTAAATCGTTTAAATTACATATGTAAACGAAGACAAAATATAGCATATTTGATCATTAGATCTAATTGCACTCAATTAAATTACAAATGTGAATACAACGAAATCAATAATATAAAGTTTTATTTTGTTAGAATTATTCCAATCCTAAAATATTGAAGTTTAAATGTTAACTGGTAATTGGATAAATTTAATATATCTTGAAAAATATTTATTTTTTGTTAGGAAATTAGAATGGTTTATTTATTGATTAGGCTAAAGGCATACAAAATATACGAAGGATATTGACTTAATTATGATAATACTGTAAGTAATCAATATTTAAAGTTATGTCTTAGAATTAATATTATGTTATTTATGAATATAAAAATATAAGGAGCAAATGCTCCTTATATGAATTAGTCAATTTCTATTGTATGTTCTTCAATTGTTCAATGATCTCAGCATGTTTGTCAAGCATTTTTAAACGATAGTATAAAGTTTTTAATGATTCCATTGTAAACTTATCTTTCGGATTTATTTCATGAGCTTTTTCCATATATGGAATTGCTTTTTTAAACTCAATATCTGCCTTATTTTTTTCAATTTCATATTTATCAGGCTGATTGCTCGGAACACCATTGGCTACATCAATCTGTTTTACACCTTTATTATAATACAAGGCTCCAAGGTTGTAATAAGCATCGAAATAATCTTGCTTGAATTCAATAGCTTTAAGATAGTTAGTAGTAGCTTCATCTGTTTTTTGAAGTTTATCATACAATGTTCCCAATGCAAAATAATAAGAAGAATTTTTTGGATCCTTTTCAATAGCAATCTGCAAATATTTCATTGCATCGTCAATTTTATTTGCATTCAAATAGATATTAATTACTTCTACCAAAAGTGGTCCATTATCAGAATATTCTTTCAGACCTGCTTGTAATGATTGTAAAGCACCAAGAGTGTCTTTTTTCTGAAAATAGCTATTTGCAATTAGTGCATATGTTTTAGCCCCATTGTATTTATACTTTGCAGCCTGTTTATAGTATTCAATTGCTTTGTCATAATTCTTGGCATTAAATGCAGCTAAACCAGCATTAAACATGATAACTGTATCAACAGTATTTGTTCCTTCAGTCTTATAGGCTGGCATTTGATTAATTACCAGAATTTCTTCAAAAGATTTCATGGCCTTTTCAAATTTTTCTTCATTAAAAGCAGCAACAGCCTGATTTGTAAGGTCTCCTACCAAAAGAGTAAGCTTTATTTTCACACTCTTTGTAAAACGATCTTTGTCATCAAGTTGTAATGCTTTCTGATAAGATTCAAAAGCAACAGTTAAAGGATCTTCACTAAGCTTTTTATAATTCTCATCTTTCGATGCATATACAGCCTGGTAAATAGATCCACGAGCTTCCCAGGTTCCTGCCCAGGAAATAGAATTCTCTGATTTAGGGTTCTTTGGATCAACAGTTTCTTCTATTGATTCAACCGCTTTGTCTAGTTTCCCGGCATCTTTATAGTTTAATGCACTGGTTACTTTGCCTTTTTGAGCGAATGCACAGGTTACGGCAAAAAGTAAAACAAATAAAATTGTCGTTCTCTTCATTGTAATAGAAAGTTTGTTATTATGCTATAAATATAATTAATTGTTATCAATTATTTGTTATTCTTCGACTTGATCTTTATTATCTACTGTATTATCATCTGTCAATTCAAAATTCTCGCCAGTAATTTCGGAAATTTCATCTTCAGTTGTTGGTACAATTGTTATTGATGCGATTTGATCTCCTTCTTTCAGATTAATCAGTCTTACTCCCTGAGCTGTACGTCCCAGAATCCGAAGCGATGAAATTGACATTCTGATCGTCAGACCAGATTGAGTAATAATCATCAGGTCAGTAGTATCATCAACACTTTTTATTGAAATAACCTGACCCGTTTTTTCAGTAACATTGATTGTTTTAACACCCTTTCCACCTCTGTGGGTTAAACGATAATCGCCAATTTTTGATCGTTTTCCATAACCATTTTCGGAAACAACCAAAATATCTTCGTTTTCGTTTTCGACGCAAACCATGCCAACCACTTCATCCTGATCATTCCCAAGGGTGATTCCTCTTACTCCTGAAGCAGTCCTTCCGATTGGACGAACACTACTGTCCTCGAAACGAACAGCCTTACCAGAACGAACGGCCATCATAATATGATGATTGCCATTAGTCATTCGGGCCTCAAAAAGCTGATCATCTTCTCTGATTGTAATCGCATTTACTCCGTTCTGACGTGGACGCGAATAAGCCTCAAGTGAAGTCTTCTTTATGATCCCTTTCTTTGTACAAAGAATGATAAAGTTGTTGTTAATATATTCAGGATCAGTAAGATTTAATACATTTATGTAGGCGAGGATTTTATCATCCTGTTCAATATTAATAACATTTTGAATAGCACGCCCTTTTGATGTTTTCGACCCTTCAGGAATTTCATAAACTTTCAACCAGAAACACTTACCCTTTTCAGAAAACAAAAGTAAGGTATTGTGCATTGAAGCGTTAAACATGTGCTCCAGAAAGTCAGAATCCCTGGTAGTGCTTCCTTTTGAACCAATACCACCCCTCCCCTGAGTTTTAAAATCGCTAAGTGGAGTTCGTTTAAGGTATCCAAGATGAGAAATTGTGATAACCATTTCTTCATCAGCATAAAAATCTTCAGGATTAAACTCTTCAGCATTCGGTACTATCTCAGTTCTGCGAGTGTCTCCATATTTTTCTTTTATTTCAAGAAGCTCATTTTTAATTATTTCCATGCGCAGATTGATGTCAGCTAATATGCTTTTCAGATATTCAATCTGTTTCATGATATCCTGGTATTCCTGGTGCAGTTTGTCCTGTTCCAGACCAGTTAACTGACGTAAACGCATTTCAACGATCGCACGTGACTGAATGTCAGATAAACTAAATCGTTCCATCAGGTTTAACCTGGCTTCATCAGGATTCTTTGCGGCACGGATAATAGCAATAACTTCCTCGATATTATCACTTGCAATAATTAAACCTTCCAAAATATGCGCACGCTTTTCTGCCTGATCCAACTCAAACTGAGTTCTCCGGATAACCACTTCGTGCCGATGCTCAACGAAATAATGGATTAAATCTTTCAGGTTAAGCATCTTAGGTCTGCCATTAACCAGGGCAATGTTATTTACACTGAAGCTATTCTGAAGCTGTGTAAATTTATAAAGCTTATTCAGAACGACATTCGAAATCTCATCACGTTTGATGTCAAAGACGATGCGCATTCCGTCACGGTCTGATTCATCATTTACGTTTGATATTCCTTCTATTTTCTTTTCATTGATCAATTCTGCAGTCTTGATAATAAGCTCTGCCTTGTTTACCATGTATGGAATTTCGGTGATTACTATCTTTTCCCGGCCATTTGGTGCAACTTCAATATGCGCCTTTCCACGAACGACAATTCGTCCTCTACCAGTTTCAAATGCTTCCTGAACACCCCGATAGCCATAAATTATACCGCCTGTAGGAAAATCAGGTGCCTTAATTATAGGTATAAGATCCTGAATATCAATTTCTGGATTATTAATGTATGCAATGATAGCATCTATTGTATCAGATAAATTATGAGGCGGCATATTTGTTGCCATACCAACCGCTATACCTGAGGCTCCATTAACCAGCAAATTCGGAATTCGGGTTGGTAGTACAGTAGGCTCTTTCAGCGACTCATCAAAGTTAGGCTGAAAATCAACCGTATTCTTATCCAGGTCTGCAAGTGTTTCTTCTGCAATTTTTGATAACCGGGCTTCTGTATACCGCATCGCAGCAGGACTATCACCGTCAACAGACCCAAAGTTTCCCTGTCCGTCAACCAGTGGATAACGCAAAGACCAATCCTGTGCCATACGAACCATGGTAAAATATACTGATGAATCACCATGGGGATGGAATTTACCTAATACCTCCCCTACAATCCTTGCAGATTTTTTATAAGGCTTATTTGATCCGGTACCTAATTCGCTCATTCCAAATAATACACGACGATGTACAGGCTTTAAACCATCTCTTACATCCGGAAGTGCCCGTGAAACTATGACAGACATCGAATAATCGATATAAGCTGATTTCATTTGCTCCTCAATATTAATCTTGATAATTTTTTCGCCTTCAGCCATTTACTTCTCCTTTAATAAATTTTGCTTAAAAAATTTGACTGACAAAAATACAAAAATACTTTTTGAATCAAGCGATTTCCTTGCTTTTCGTCGGTAAATTAAGAATAAGATTTTAACAATGCAATGTTCAAAAAATCAGCAAATTAAATGACAAGCTGTGTATTAATTGTGTAAATTTGAACGTAGAAGTTTACATTTGGTAGAATGGCTGCCAACATTTAGGAATGGTTTTTGTTATTTTGATACGTAATTAATTAATGTGACGAAGCATATGGATTCACAATTTTCACCCCGAATCAAAGATGTACTTTCATACAGCCGGGAAGAAGCTATTCGGTTAGGCAATGAGAGTATTGGGTTAGAGCATATATTTCTTGGAATCCTAAGAGATGGAGAAGGCGTTGCCATTGAAATTCTTACGAATCTAAGTGTTAATCTGGCTGAGATAAAACAATCAATCGAGGAAAAGCTAAGGACAGGTAAAGATGTTGATTCTCAGGCTTCTGTTCAGTTACTTAAGTCTGCCGAGAAAGCGTTAAAGCTAGTTTATCTCGAAGCTCGGGCATTTAACAGCCAGACTATTAATACAGGACACCTTCTTCTAGCATTAATAAAAGATAAGGATAGTCTGATCAGTAATATTTTAAACGAATACCATATTAACTACTACATCCTGAAATCAAGACTGGAAGATTATAAGAATCCTGAAGCCAAATCAGAATTTGATGACGAAGATGCAGATGATGATGATAGTTTCTCCAAATCATCCGGTGGTGCTTCATCTTCTTCTACTTCAGCTAAAAAACCTGCAAATCCAAAATCAGAAACTCCGGTATTGGATAATTTTGGCGTTGATATTACCAAAGCAGCAGAGGAAAATAATTTGGATCCGATTGTCGGTCGTGAACGTGAAATAGAACGATTAGCACAGATCTTATCTCGTCGAAAGAAAAACAATCCGATCTTAATTGGCGAACCTGGTGTTGGTAAATCAGCTATAGCTGAAGGGCTTGCACTTCGTATCGTTCAGAAAAAAGTATCCAGGGTCTTGTTCGATAAACGTGTAGTAAGTCTGGATATAGCTTCAATTGTTGCGGGTACCAAATACCGGGGTCAATTTGAAGAACGTATGAAAGCTATTTTGAATGAATTATCCAAAGTCAGTAATGTTATACTTTTTATTGACGAAATTCATACCATTGTCGGAGCAGGCGGTGCCACAGGATCGCTTGATGCTGCAAATATGCTGAAACCAGCCCTGGCACGGGGCGAAATTCAGTGCATTGGAGCTACAACGCTCGATGAATACCGTCAGCAAATTGAAAAAGATGGTGCTTTGGAAAGAAGGTTCCAGAAAATTATGGTTGAGCCAACTACTGTGGATGAAACTATAGAAATTCTCACCAATATTAAGGAACGTTACGAGGATCATCATAATGTGATTTATACACCAGAAGCAATTGAAGCTTGTGTCAAACTGACAGCAAGGTATATTCCTGACCGGTTTTTACCCGATAAAGCTATTGATGCTCTTGATGAATCCGGTTCACGCGTTCATATTTCGAACATCAATGTGCCCGATCGCATCATTAAACTGGAAGAGAAAATAGAAAAAACAAAAGATGAAAAGATAAAAGCAGTTAAGAGTCAGAACTTTGAATTGGCTGCTAACCACCGTGATAAAGAAAAAAGCCTCCTCCAATTACTTGAACAGGAAAAAGAAGAGTGGGAAAAAGAACTAATAAGTCATCGTGAAACGGTGACCGAAGAAAAAGTTGCCGAGGTTGTTGCCATGATGTCAGGTATTCCTGTCCAGCGTATTGCCCAGGCTGAAGGAAAACGATTGATGGATATGGGCAAACAGATTAAGGGAAGTGTGGTTGGCCAGGATGAAGCAATTGGTAAAATAGTTAAAGCAATTCAACGAAACAGAGCCGGCCTGAAAGATCCCAATAAACCAATCGGGTCATTTGTCTTTCTTGGTCCTACCGGAGTGGGAAAAACGCAACTTGCAAAAGTATTGGCCAAGTATCTGTTTGATAGCGTGGATTCATTGATCCGCGTGGATATGAGCGAATATATGGAGAAATTCTCTGTTTCACGCTTGGTTGGTGCTCCTCCGGGATATGTGGGTTATGAAGAAGGAGGTCAGTTAACCGAGAAGGTACGTAGAAAACCTTACTGTGTTGTTCTTTTGGATGAAATAGAAAAAGCTCATCCTGATGTATTCCACCTCTTGCTTCAGGTACTGGATGAAGGACGATTGACTGATAGCTTAGGACGTAGCATCGATTTTAAGAACACAATAATCATCATGACTTCTAATATCGGTTCGCGTCAATTGTCTGAGTTTGGACGTGGTGTTGGATTTACCACTCAAAGTGCTGCTGCCACCGAAGATGATCAGGCCAAATACATTTTGGAAAAAGCACTTAAAAAGGCTTTTGCTCCTGAATTTTTAAATCGTATCGATGATGTGATCATGTTCAATTCGCTCACAAAGGCTCATATTCATGAGATTATTGATATCGAACTAAAAGGTTTATACGATCGTGTTAATTCATTGAATTATAAACTGAAGATTTCAGCTGCAGCAAAAGATTTTATTGCCGATAAAGGATATGATGCACAATTTGGCGCACGTCCCTTGAAACGGGCTATTCAAAAATATCTGGAAGATGAAATGGCTGAAGTAATCATTAGAGCTTCAGTTGTTCAGGGAGATACGATCTCTGTAGGTTTTGATAAGAAAACCTCGAAAATAAAAATCAGGATTTTATCCACAGTACAAAAATAATAGAGTATGAACCAGGCTTAGGCCTGGTTCTCTGTTTTATTAAGATACTTTATAGCCATTATTGAAATATCATCTGCCTGGTGGTTCTCTCCTTCATAAATAACGATACTCTTCACCAACCGGCTTACTACTTCCTCAGAACTTAAATCAGTGAGGTTTTGAATGTTCTTTTCAAGTTTCTCTATACCATAATGCTTGTTATTCAAGTCACTTGAATTGATCACACCATCAGTATATAAAATTATGGTATCTCCTGCCTGAAGTTTAAGGGTGTTGCTTTTATAAATCTTATCTTTATATATTCCCAGAGGTAAACCATGACTTTTAGACAAGGTCTGCAAACTGCCATCTGCATGCAGAATGTAAGGGTAATTATGAGCCGCGTTGCAATAATCCATCATTCCTGAACTTATATCAAGAATACCCAGAAATAGGGTAACGAAATATTGATTTGAATTCCTTTCACTTAACTCGTTATTCACCCTGCTTATAATGTCTTTTGCCGACAATATTTTCGCATTTGTTTTTATCAACGTACTGGCAATGGCCATGAATAGCGAAGCTGGTATACCTTTACCTGAAACATCGCCAATCGCAATCAAAAGATGGGTTTCGTCTATAAAGAAATAGTCGTATAAATCTCCTCCTATAATTTCAGCAGGCTTCAGGATGGCAAAAAGGTCAATCTCCGGATGGTCCTGAAATGCAGGCTTCCCTGAAGGTACGATGTTTAATTGTATTTTCTGAGCCGTCAATAGCTCTTTCTCAAATTTAAGCTTATCAATCACCGTTTTCCGTTGATTCTTTATTAACAGACCATACTTTGCCTGCCAATCTTCAAGGCTGTCAGCAAGCATCTTTATTTCATTCTTCGATTTCCTTTCTTTGCCGGGAATGGAACTAAGACCCTGAATAGCATGGGTGACTCTAATTAGCGGATCAAGTACTTTTTTGAATATAAATATATTCAGCAAAAATAAAAGTAACAATCCGATTCCTGAAACCAGGATGATTTTTTGAAATCCAAGATAAATCTCCCTAAACAATTCCTTTTCAGGAAAAACGATAATTACAGTCCAGTTTGAATTGGATAAAGGGGCATAATAAAACCAGGCCTTCTGATTGTTTAAGTATTGCGAAACTCCATATCCGGCTCCTCTCCCACCGTTTTTGATATTGGATTCGATTTCCTCAATGTTTTCCAGAAAATTTATCGAAGGTTTATCAAACAAGTTTTTGCTTAGAATCCAGTCGTTGCGCGGATGAGTTAAATAATTACCCGCTTTATCGATGATAAAAGCATAGCCCTTCTCCCCGATCTTAATTTCAGACAGCAATTTATTCAATTGATTTACCGAAATCTGACAGGCAATAATTCCCGCAATCTCTTTTGTATTAGGATCATACACTGGCATAATGTAAGATGTCAGCATATGCAGCATATCCAGTTTGCTGAAGCTTGGATCGGACCAGAAACCAACATCAGGCCCGGCATTTTCATTTCTCAGTTTACGGGCATATTGATTGATCCTCATGCTGTCCTGATCGCAAAAACTTGAACCTTGCTGATTTGAAGTGAATTTCAGAATGTGTTTCTTTTGATGATCAAATAACTCAATATCAATACCTTCAATTATATTGTTTGATGCGGCAACTTGCTTCAGCAACAGATCAAGATCATTGTGCTTCTTGAAATAAAATACCTGGTGAGAAACGTTCCTGGCGATCTCTTCCGTTCCAATCGTAATTCTTGAAATCTGGGAAATTACAAGATTACTTTGATTGATAGCGCCTTCCTCAATTTTCCCAATCAATATCTTTCTACTGAAATTGTAATTGATATATACAATTGCAGCAATTATGAGGATCGCAATCGAGGTTATTTGCGAATTCAGACGAAAAGATATTCCTTTTTGACTCATTAGGTCTATATGTTTGGCAAACCCAATATAGCAAAAAAGATTATGAATTTAAGCATCTGGGAAAAAATATTCGTCTTCCAAAACATAATAGGCATACCCCGTTTAATGATTATCCCTCACCTATTACCATAAGTATACCTTGTGTATAGCTTAAGTATACCTTGTGTATACCTTATGTATTAAGAAATAAATAAGCTACACTTATTGTATACTTATTCTATACGAAATTTATACTTAAAAAGATACATTGGTATACATCAAGGAGTATGCCAACCGGACTCATTTATTTGGGAAAAGACAAAACTGTTATTATCAAACAGGGATGGAGGGTCAGTCTGGACAATAAAAAAGCCGGAGCAAAGGCATCCGGCTTAATGAATATGTTTTTATCGTTTTATTAAGTGTTCATTGCTCCGCAAACGTTGATTACCTGTCCGCTGACATAGGATGAAAGATCAGATGCAAGGAATAAGGCTACTTTTGCAACTTCGTTAGGTGTTCCGCCACGTTTCAAAGGAATACTGGCTTCCCATAACTTGCGGGCATCTTCAGGAATACGGGCCGTCATTTCGGTGATGATAAATCCTGGGGCAATTGCATTAGAGCGGATTCCGCGTGAACCCAGTTCTTTGGCAATTGATTTGGTAAACCCGATTATTCCGGCTTTTGATGCTGAATAGTTCGATTGTCCAGCATTTCCGCTGACTCCAACTACTGAACTCATATTAATGATTGAACCGGATTTTTGTTTCAACATTATTTTCTGGGCAGCCTTGGTAAAGTTGAATACTGATTTCAGGTTCACGTTAATTACCGCATCCCACTGATCCTCAGTCATACGCATAAGCAAAGTGTCTTTAGTGATACCTGCATTATTTACTAGTGCATCCACTGCACCAAAATCGATCACAATTTGACTCACTACCCGGTCAGTATCTTCGAAGTTAGCTGCATTCGAGGCATATCCTTTGGCTTTCACGCCCAGGGCCGTCAATTCAGCTTCCGTATTCTTCATGTTCTCATCTTCAAAAAGATCAGTGAAGGCTATGTTGCAACCTTCTTCAGCAAATTTGATGGCAATTGCTTTTCCAATGCCTCTGGATGCGCCAGTAATTATGGCCGTTTTTCCTTCAAGAAGTTTCATATTTATTTATTTCATTAATGATTTTTCAAATTACGGGCAAAAGTAATAAAATATGCGAAACTGATCGTTTAGAGATCCTTTTATCAGTCTTTTCAATTGATTAAAGCTATACCTCATAGAATTTTTAACCCACATTTTCAAAATCCCCAAAAACAAGAATCCATGATGCTCAATGATGAATCCAAACTGTAGAATTTTACAAAAAACATTACCTTCGTCTTTTCATGTAAGCCAATTGACAAGTGGTTTCGTATGAAAAAAGATGTAATAGAACCATTTGTCAAAAGCCGACGAATTAATAGTTTGTTGTGATAATTAAAATACAAACGATAATCATATGGAAATAGAGCAGAAAAGTCTCTGTGTTTTTATACACTACTGTAAAGATTTACAAATACCAAGGTATGTAAGTATTTATGTCAATGAGCTTTCCAATTATTTCGATCAGGTAATCCTTGTGACAAACAAAAGAAAATTAGAAAAGGACATTATTACCCCCAAAACGAACAGCTCAACTGTATTCGTTAAAAACGAAGGATACGATCTGGGTATGTTTTATAAAGTGTATCAAACCATTGATTCAAAACAGTATAGACAGATTGCCTGTATCAATGATTCAAATATACTGATTAATGAATTGCAGCAGGTTTTCGAATGGAGCAAAACTTCCCCGTCTGATTTTTGGGGAATAATCGATTCGTACGAGAAACCCTGGTTCTCCACACATGAGGATAACTACCATATTCAAAGCCATTTTATTGTTTTTAACCGGAGAGCCATTGAGCAGCTACCTTCATTCTTTGATTCACTGAATATTCAGCAAATACTGGAAGAAAGTGATCCTGTCAAATTACGTCAAACTGTAATAGACAAATGGGAAATCGGGCTTACCCGTTTCATGATCAAAAAAGGTTTATTGGCAGGAAGTTACATTGATAGTCATAAATATTCGCTTCAATTTTTATCAGGGAAGAAGACCAATGTGGGGCATAAATTATATGCCGAATTAATTCAATCGGGATATCCATTGATCAAAAAGAAAGTAATCATGAAAAGCAGCTGGAAAGATTCCTTTCGTTCATCCCTTAAATGGATGAAGTTGATCCGTCAGTATGGAAATCAGAAATGGGAGATTGATGGGCTTATTGAGGAATTGGTTCGAATTAAAGAAGGTTTTAAAAATCAAGCTGTTAAAAAGTGTAAAAAGAAGATTCTTGATCATTATTACTCCCTGTTGAATAAAAAGCACAATCTACCTAAATAGGCAGATCGATATTGAGTAAAAAGCTATAAAGATTTTATTTTTGCATCAACTGAAAGAGCTATGTCGGATTCGTTAAATATTAAGATTTATATTTTCCATTATAAAAGAGGGACTATTCTGAGGTCGGATTCGGTTTATAAGCCTATCATGGCCGGAAACGCCTTATTCTCAGAGGCAAAATCCATAACAGGAGACGATACCGGTGAGAATATATCGGCTAAGAATAAGTATTACAGCGAATTAACCGGTACCTATTGGGTGTGGAAGAACACTCACCAGGACGTTACCGGTACTTGTCATTACAGACGTTTTTTTACAGCACAGCCTGAGCCATTCTGGTATAAGCTGAAACGATTGATGTACTATCCGGTTGGATTGTATAAAAAACGCTTTGGACTGATTTATACTGAGAATGTTAGGCTTTTCAAGCCAAGAATACTAAATCAGCAGGAAATAAATGTCTTATTTAATCAATACGATGCCATATTACCGCAGGCCAGGAAACTGAAATATACGGTTGAAACGCACTTTCAGCGTTATCACGATATCAATGATCTAAAACTGCTCGAATCGGTTATAGCTGATAAATGTCCTGATTATCTTGAATCGTTTAATAAAGTATTGAAAGATAAAAGGCTATATGCCAACAACATGTTTATCCTGCGAGATGTCCATTTCCAGGAGTTTATGTCCTGGTTGTTCGAACTTCTTTTTGAGTTTGAAAAACGGATAGATCTAAACAGCTATACGGATTATCAAAAGCGAATACTAGGCTTTGTAGCCGAACGACTACTGAATGTCTGGTTCATGAAGAAGCAGTTGAATTGCGTTGAGCTGCCTGTGATTTATTTTAAACACTTTAAATTTCAATAGCTTAATAATCTGTTGGTAACATTATCAATCCAAATAGTGTATTTTTGCGACTCAAATATATGATTCATGCTCGATCAATTAACCATTTGCGCTATAGCCACTTCTCCCGGAATGGGTGCCATTGCCACTATTCGCCTTTCGGGTGAAAAAGCCATAGAGATTGCAGATTTTATATTTCAATCACCCAAACCTGGAAAGAGATTGGCGGGTCAAAAACCCAATACTTTGCACTTTGGAACTATATACAATCAGCTTGAACTGATTGATGAAGTAGTAGTGGCTATCTTCCATGCTCCTCATTCATTTACAGGAGAAGATGTAGTAGAAATTACTTGTCATGGATCGGTCTATATTCAGCAAAGAATACTGCAACTCCTGATCGGGAAAGGCGCAAGGATGGCCCTTCCCGGAGAATTTACACGACGAGCTTTTTTGAATGGTAAAATGGACCTTTCGCAGGCTGAAGCAGTAGCCGATTTGATTGCTTCTACAAACCGTGCTGCCCAAAAGGTGGCGATCAATCAGATGCGTGGAGGGTTTTCGTCAGAGTTATCAAACTTGCGGGCTGAATTACTTCACTTTATTGCCATGATAGAGCTGGAACTTGATTTCAGTGAAGAAGATGTTGAATTTGTCGATCGCAAACAACTGAAACAACTGGTAGATAAGATTGAAGCAATTCTACGTAAGTTGAAAGAATCGTTTCAACTGGGGAATGTTATAAAAAATGGCATTCCTGTGGCTATCGTAGGGGATACAAACGTAGGCAAGTCTACCCTACTTAATGCGTTACTGAATGAGGAAAAGGCAATAGTGTCCGATATCCATGGGACAACACGCGATGTGATTGAAGATGTGGTAAACATCCACGGAACAGCTTTTCGTTTTTTCGATACGGCAGGAATCAGGGAAACAACCGATGCTATCGAAACCCTTGGTATAGAACGAAGTTACCATAAACTTGACCAGGCTACAGTTGTCATTTTGGTTGTAGATACTAAAAATGAGTTTGGAGTTATATCAGAACGAATTGATAATATCAGGCAGCGAATTAACAGTCAGAGCCTCATTATCGCCGCGAATAAAGTTGATCAGGGATTGGGTAGAACAATTGTCCACCTTAAGGAATTGCCTTTGTCAGAGAACGAAAAACTGGTGTTTATTGCTGCGAAGCAAAAGCTGAATCTTGATGAGTTAATCAGCGATATGCAGCAGGCCGTTTCGCTTGATTCACTCAGCGAAGATGCAGTGATCGTAACCAATGTGCGTCACTTCGAAGCATTGACTCATGCTCACGAATCCATTGAAAGAGTGCTTGTTGGACTCGAAAATAAGATAACCGGGGACTTCCTTGCTCAGGATATCCGTGAAGGCCTGTATTACCTTGGAGAAATCACCGGTGAGATCACAAATGATGAAATTTTAGGGCATATATTTAAAAATTTCTGTATAGGAAAGTAACCACCCTTAACACCGATATACAATACATAAAACAAACCCTTTAAAAGCCTTGATTACAGGCTTTTTTTATGCTGTATAACTACTATTTGTTTTGTTTTATTATGGGCGTGTTTTGTAAATATTTGTACCTTTGTTGTACCTCTAAGTCTGAGGTACAAATTTATGAGGGATTTTCCCTTATTTAAATGTTCCTTATTGCACTTAAAGCTACTTATAAATACTAAATAATACTTATAGCTATCAAATGAGTTCGAATGTCAAGGTACAACGTATTTGTCAGCATTGCGGTAAAGAATTTACTGCCAGGACAACAGTTACACAGTATTGTAGTGATAATTGCGCCAAACGTGCTTATAAATTAAAGATAATGGCCGCAAAGGTTGAAGTAAGTAATAAGGAAACATTGAAGATCAAAACAAAACCGATTGAGGAATTGAAAGCGAAAGAATTTTTGACAGTTCGTGACGTTGCAATCTTATTGAACTGTTCTGTTCGCTCAGTTTACTATTACATTGAAACCGGCAAAATCAAGGCAGTAAATCTTGCTCAGAGAATTACAAGAATAAAACGTTCTGAAATTGATAACCTATTCATTAAATCATAAATCACAATGGCAATTAAAGTATCACTTCGGATGAAACCTATCTCAGGGAATAGGCAAACATTGTATTTGGACTTCTACCCTGCTATTATTGATCCCAAAACAGGAAAAACAACCCGGAGAGAGTTTCTTAATACCTATGTGTTCAGTGATATTGAAATTGAGGAACAGAAGTATAACGATAAAAACGACAAAGAGCAAAAGCGATTTATTCCAGTATTGGACAAAAAAGGCAATCCAAAAAAAGCAAAACTTGATCCTACTGAAAAGCAGCACAATGAAATAACATTACAGCGTGCTGAGCAGATCAGGCAGAAGAAGGAATCAGAAATCAATAAACCTGAAATCTATTCTGGATATGAGAAACAGCAATTAAAAATAAAAGAACAGGGAGAAAAAAACTTTGTTGTATATTTCAAGAAGCTTGCCGATAAGCGAACAGATTCAAACCGGGGTAACTGGCTTTCAGCATACCAATATTTGGAATCGTTCACTAAAGGAACTTTAAAATTTGAAGACCTGAACGAAACTTTCTGCAACGATTTTAAAGACCATCTATTATCTGCAAAAAGCATCAGAAGCGACAAAACAACCCTATCGCAGAATACAGCAGGATCATATTTTAATAAGTTTAAAGCAGCTTTAAAACAGGCCTATAAAGACAAGTACTTACAGTATGACTTGAATAATAGTGTTGCCCAAATCAAGGTATCTGAATCAAGAAGAAGTTTCCTTACCATCGAAGAACTAAATGACCTGGTCAAGACTGAATGTAAAAATATTGTTCTCAAAAACGCTTCCATTTTCTCAGCCATGACAGGACTGCGATTCTCTGATATTGAAAAACTGGTTTGGTCCGAATTGGAATACATTGAAGGTAACGGATATTTTATACAGTTCAGACAGCAAAAGACGGACGGTGAGGAAATGATGCCAATATCAGAACAGGCATACAGTCTGCTTGGTGAACGAAA
>TBL_comb47_HYPODRAFT_10003582_pt1 | contig 18272 bp, 16 predicted proteins | sample TroBogypolimnion_40_FD_10682 | JGI IMG/M metagenome (IMG submission 10682)
CCTAAGGTGCTGCGCATGAGAAACCTCATGCGTGGTCACTTCAGTGGGTTCTTGCTTCACTGAAGCTGGTTTCGTCGTGGTCTTACGACCCCGCCCACCCAAGCTTTCTGTGTCGGTTTTGGTCAACAGTCTCAAAGGCGTGTTCAGGCGCAGGATTCGCCAAAAGCAATGTCCAAGCGTTGCTAAAAAGCTGTGGGGCAACGCGCTAGGGTCGCCATCTTATTTTGCAGCCTCTTTTGCAGCCTCGTGTGCTGGCGCTCAGGTAGCGATCATTCGCCAAGACATCGAACAACAGCAAACACCCAAACAGCCGACTACCCGAAACACCTTCGGTGTGCGTGCTATTGATCCTCCCCCTTAACGCAGAGGATTTCCGCGCACCCTGTTAAACCTTCGGATCTTGCCCGGGCTCAACAGGGCTGGTGTGACCCTCTGGGCGGACTGGTGCCTCAGCAAAACCAGAGGATGAGGGTGAAAAATCGGCAGGATCGGCTTTGCGCGTTTCACGCTCTTTGAGTTTTTCCTCTTTCTTTTTCTTTTTGGCCAACTCGCGTTGCCTTTTTTCGTAGTTGTAATTGGGTGTGGCCATGGTTCACAATTTGAGGGGTTAAAAGCAGGTTCCATCAAGGAAGTAGAGACTGGGGGATGTCCAAACCGGCCTGGGGCATTGCCCCTTGACTGGCCTGGGCACGAGCGCTAGAGGCGCTCCATGCGACAAAAGACTCCAGCCCATCACAAAGTCCAATCGACACCGTGCAACAGCGCTCGGGATTGTGAACTTTGATCCATCCTCTTCAGTCTAACCGCTATTGGGCTAAAAAATCGACTTCTCTTGGTAATTATTGACTGGGGATTTGCGCCAACAACTCCAAGGCTTGGATGTAGCGTGGCTCGCGCACCAAGTCCCACCAAGCTTTTGGCGCGCCCACACCCAACAGAGCACGGCGGCGCAGTTCACTCTCTTCGCTCGCCACCCATTCGCCACGCAAGAGTGCGCGCGTCAACTCAGCCAAAAAATGGTCCAAGGTGTCGTTGGCCTTTGCCCCCTTGGCCACCACACTTTGGTTGCACAGCAGCAGCAAGTCACAGCCCGCATTCAAGGCCTGCACGGCGGCCTGGGCAAAACTGCAAGGCTGTCCATCAATTTCTCGCGCACCTTGCATGGACAAGTCATCGCTCACAATGGCACCGGTGAACCCCAGCGTTTCGCGCAAGACCTCTTGCAGCCAGCGACTGGAAAAACCACAAGCCCGCGAGTCCACCTTGGGGTAGATCACGTGGGCGGGCATGATGGACATCAAACTGCCCGACAAAACACCGTAGGGGAGCATGTCGTCAGCGGCGATGTTCGCCAAAGTCCTGCTGTCAACGGGCATATCCACGTGTGAATCGGCACGCACAAAGCCGTGACCCGGGAAGTGCTTGCCACAGTTGGCCATGCCCGCATCTCGCATGCCGTGCATGATGCTTTGCGCCAAGAGGCTCACCACTCTTGGGTCTCGGTCAAAGGCACGGTCTCCAATGACGCAACTCTCTGCATGGTTCAAGTCCAAAACTGGCGCAAAACTCAAGTCCACCCCACAGGCGCGCAACTCGCTGGCCATGACATACCCCGTGGCCCAGGCCATGGAGGTGGCGCGCAGGGCCGACAAGCCCGTCAAAGATTCGCCGGCGCGAACGCTTTGGTGCCAAGCCAGACCCAGCATGGCCATGGCGGGCAGAGGTGTGAAGCCATCGGTTTTACAGCGCTGCACGCGCCCGCCTTCTTGGTCCACGCAAATGAGGGCATCGGGCTTGACCTCGCGAATGCTGGCACACAACGCGCTGAGTTGAGCTTTGTCGTGAAAGTTGCGGCCAAATAAAATCACCCCGCCTGTCAGCGGATGGGTCAGGCGAACGCGGTCGTTTTTGCCGAGTTCAAGTCCGTGGACATCAAGAAGGACTGGCGAGTGCTGCACGCCCCGGTCTTGATGGGGCGCGACACTGGCTGCCTTGCCAGCCTTGCCAGCCTTGGTGGCCTTAAAAGGTTTATAAGGGGGATGCGATTTTGATTTTTTCATGGGTTTGTCTCTCTCGGACCAAGGCCGTGGCTTTGTTCGACCACCACAAAACTCACCGCATAGTCGCTCTCATCAGACAGGCTCACCTTGGCGCTCAAATGGCGCGAATCAAACCAGTCTTTCAATGCAGCGTGCAGCAGCAACTGAGGCTGGCCTGAGGGGGCATTGAGGATCTCGCACAGTCGCCACTGCATGGGCGAGCGGATTCCAAGGCCGATGGCTTTGCTGAACGCCTCTTTTGCTGAAAACCGAGTGGCCACATAGCGCACACCGCGCTCGCCCAAGCGAGCCGCTCGGCGCTCATAGACGCTCCACTCATTGGGACCCAAAATTCGCCTGGCAAAGCGCTCCCCGTGGCGCTCGAGGGTGAGCTTGATGCGACGAATGTCGCAGATGTCGGTGCCGATCCCATAGACCGTGTGGGTGCCGGTCATGGCCGTGTCTCCAACAGGGGGATTTGGGCCAAGTACAAGGCCACGGCTTGGTGGTAACCGAGCTCGAGCGCATCGGCCATCAAGGCGTGTCCAATGGAGACCTCGCGAACATGGGGTACATGGGTGAGAAACGCGCGCAAATTGTCTGCACTCAGATCATGTCCAGCGTTGATGACAAGACCACAGGCATGGGCAGCGTTTGCGGTCTCGATATAGGGCGACACGGCCGCTTTCAAGAGCTCTGGGTCCTCGCCTGCCCCCGAGCGGGATTGCGCCTGTAAAAAACCACGGGCATAGGCCTCGGTGTAGAGCTCCACACGCTCCACACCCAAGCGTTGACAAAACTGCATTTGCTCAGGATTGGGATCCATAAAGAGGCTCACCCGCACCCCCCACGACTGCAAGGTTTTCACCAAGGGCTGCAAGACGTCTAGGTCCCGCGGAAACTGCCAACCGTGGTCACTGGTGGACTGGCCCACAGCGTCGGGCACGAGGGTGGCTTGCTCAGGCCTGAACTCGTTGACCAAGTCCATCAAGTTGTGCAAGGGGTTGCCCTCGATGTTGAACTCGCGACCTGGCCAAGACTTTAAGAGTTGACTCAAAGCGGCCACATCGCGCTTGATGATATGGCGAGCGTCGGGTCGGGGATGAACGGTGAGTCCATGCGCGCCGGCGTTTAGACAGACCTCGCTCAAGCGCTCAACACTGGGCACATCGAGGGTTCTGGCGTTTCTCACCAGGGCAATTTTATTGACATTGACCGAGAGCGCACAACGGATCTCCTGCCCTTTGGCATCCAAAATCGGCTGGCTTGGGCAAGTGGACCTCTCGGGGGTCAATGGGGGGCTGGACGCAGAGCTAGAGGGTGGATTCATGATCGGTACACAAGGTACACAAGGTAAACACGAGTATCTCACAAGGCATGGATGTCGACCATGAACTGGCGTGTTTTAAGGCCCACGCCACCACAGTGGTGGGTGATCCAAGCCCGCAGTTGTGTTTGCAAACTCGCACGCTCCACCGCTTCAAACTCCGCGCAGACCCGAAGCGTCTGGGTGAGCGGCTCGCTCGAACCCATGCCCCGCGCCAAGGCTTGCCAGTGCTCGCCCTTGAGCCCTGCAGCGTTGGCCTGGCTGCCCAAGCCCAAGCCCAAGTCACCCGCAGGCGCCTCGCTCAAGGGTTGGGCCATGGCGGGCTTGGTCTGGTCTTGCGCTTGCGCGAGTCGTGCAGGCGTTTGCAGCGCCAAACTGGGCGCCGCCCCAGAAAAAACACGATTCTGAACCGGCTCGAGGGCAACGTTGGCTTGAGGCTCGATGTTCACACCAAAGGCCCAAGGTGTGTGGCCCTCCTCTTGAAGCGCCAGCAAGCCCATGGGTGCGAGCAAGGCATACGGTGTTTGACCGTTGAGTGGCTGCAAGCTCGCACTCTGCGCATCCAAATTGGGTAAAAAACCCAAGCCCCTGAGCATCAAAAGCTCAAATGCGCGCATCAGTGGCCACAAGGTGGGCTCGAGCCCACTGGCCAATATCTTGACCACCTGGGCATACAAATCAAACAGGGGTTCGTGCGGGTCCTCCCGCGCCGTGAGTTTCAAGATCAGTTCGTTCAAATAAAACCCCGCCAGCAGCGAGTCTCCGCGTGGAAAGACGTGACCGCCGATCCAGTGCGCTGAGGTGAGGGTGCGAAGCTCTTGCTCGCCACTGAAGTTCAGTTGCAAGGGCTGCAAGGGCATGAGCACGGGACGCAAATTGGAATGGGGGCGCTTGGCACCTTTGGCCACCAAGGCCATTCTGCCGTGGTGACGTGTAAAAACATCCAACACGAGACTGGATTCACTCCAGTCGTAGCGGTGCAAGACGAAAGCCGGCTCATCGGCAACGCGGGTCTTGCTCTGAGATTTACTCGTAGCCAAAACTGCGCACCCGCGCTTCATCGTCCGCCCAGCCCGAGCGAACCTTGACCCACAACTGCAAGAACACTTTGGCGCCGTACAAATGCTCGAGCTCTTGGCGCGCCTCGGTGCCCATTCGTTTAAGCTTTTCGCCACCTTCGCCAATGACCATGGCTTTGTGGCCATCGCGCTCGACCACGATGGTGGCTGCAATTTTGATCATTCGCGCCACAGTTTTGCCCTTTTCTTCTGCAAACTGATCGATCACGACGGTGGAGGTGTAGGGCAACTCGTCCCCGGTGAAACGAAACAGCTTTTCTCGAATGATTTCGCTGGCCAAAAACCGCTCACTCTTGTCGGTGAGCTCTTCGTTGTTGAACCACCAAGGTTGATGGGGCAAATCGGCCAAACACAGCAACACCAAACGCTCCACATCCTTGGCGGTTTTGGCCGACATGGGAATGATGGCTTTGAAATCAAACCGCGTTTGCATCTCTTGCAACCAAGGCATCATGGCCTCGCGGGATTTCACCTGATCGAGTTTATTGGCCACCAAAATCACCGGCACCGTGGGCTTGAACAAGGACAAGACCTTGGCGTCGGATTGATTGAAGTAGCCCGCCTCCACCACCATCAAAATGAGGTCCACGTCGCCAATGGCGCCCAGGACGGTTTTATTGAGCGAGCGGTTCAAGGCGTTGTTGTGCAGGGTTTGAAACCCCGGGGTGTCGACAAAGATCAATTGTGCTACGCCTTCGTTTCTCACCCCTTGGATGCGGTGGCGTGTGGTTTGGGCTTTGCGAGAAGTGATGCTGATTTTTTGACCCACCAAGGCATTCATCAAGGTGGATTTGCCCACATTGGGACGCCCCACGATGGCCACCAAGCCACAGTGCTGCTGGGCTGGATCGATCTTGGGCTTGTCGCTGGACGAAGCAGCCAGGCCAGTGCTGGCCAACTCGGCCAACATGCGGTCCACATCCGTCAAAGGTTTTTCAAAAAGGGCTGTGGGCTCAGCAGAAACTTTTGCGGTCGCCACCGATGGGGTTTTAGATTTGGCTGTTGATTTGACGGCTGTCTTGGGCTTGGTTGAGGATGAAGCTGCGCTCGGGCTTGCTGCGGGCAACGACTCCAGCGCCGTCAGGCCGGCGTGAACGCTCTCCAACGGGGCCTGAGCGCCAGGGGCGACTGGGGGGGTATCAGGACTTGGCTTGGAAGCCTGAGGGCCGAGGATCGGCTTGCTTGTCGAGACCGTCTTCTTGGCCGCCCTTTTGGGCTTGGGCAACTCGGAGGAAGAGGTCATGGTTTCATTTCTTGAATGGCTTGCAACATGGCTTGGGCGGCCACTTGTTCTGCGGCACGGCGCGAGCCGCCAATGCCGCGCTCAATCAAAGCGAGTTCCGGCACTTCGCACTCAACGTCAAAGGTTTGCTGATGGGCCGCACCCAAGGTACCCACCACCCGGTAGATGGGCAGTTTGAAGCGCTTGGCTTGGAGCCACTCTTGGAGTTCTGTTTTGGGGTCTTTGGAGGCGGCTTGCATGCCAGGGTTGATCTCAATGGGCTCGAAGAGTCGAAACACCAAGGCTTCGGCCACCTCGTAGCCGGCGTCCAAAAACACCGCTCCAATCAAGGCCTCCAAGACATCGGCCAAAATCGAGGGTCGTTTTTGCCCGCCCGACTTCATCTCGCCTTCGCCCAAGCGGATGAGTGTTGACAGTTGCAAGTCCAAAGCCAAGCGAAACAAGGTGTCTTGCTTGACCAAATTGGCCCGCACACGCGAGAGGTCGCCCTCGGGCATGTTGGGCAAGGCCACATAGAGCATGCGTGAAACCGCCAAATTGAGCACGGTATCGCCCAAAAACTCGAGCCTCTCGTTGTGCTCGGCCCCAAAACTGCGGTGTGTCAGGGCCAACTCCAAGAGTCCAATGTTGGCAAAGCTCACCTTCAAGCGCTCGAGCAAGGCCTGGGTCTCCGGATTGGGGCTGGCACGTTTCATGGCATCAATCAAAGGCACCAATGCGCTTGAAGTTGCCAAAATTCATCCACACAAAAAACGCCCGGCCCACCACGTTGCTGTCGGGCACGAAACCCCAGTAGCGTGAGTCCAGGGAGTTGTCGCGGTTGTCGCCCATCATGAAGTAGTGACCGGGTGGGACCTTGCACACCACCCCATCGACGCTGTACTGGCAATTGTCTTTGAAGGCAAAATTGTCTGCGCCCGAGACAAAGGCGGGGCGATCGAGCTCATTCAAGAGCCGGTGGGTCACGCGCTGTCCTTTGGGTTCGGCGGGGTCGCCTCGAGGCATGACCTCTTCAAATTGTTTGATGTAGCGCAAAGACTCTTCTTCAAAGAAATCGGGCACCGCTGTTTTGGATATGGCAATCCCGTTGACCTTCAACTCTTTGTTGAGGTAGGAGACCGTGTCGCCTGGCAAACCGACCACACGCTTGATGTAGTCGAGACTCGGGTTGGGGGGATAGCGAAACACCATCACGTCCCCGCGTTGAACGGGCTCACCATCGGTGACTTTGGTGTTGATCACTGGCAATCGGATGCCATAGTGAAATTTGTTGACCAAAATCAAGTCCCCCACCCAAAGGGTGGGAATCATCGAGCCCGATGGAATTTTAAAGGGTTCAAACAAAAATGATCGAAGCACAAAAACCACCAAAATGACCGGAAAGAGGCCTGCAGTCCAGTCGAGCCACCAGGGCTGGCGCAGGACCTCTTCTCGCGCTTGCAAGAGGTCCACACTCGATGGGGTCAAGCCCATTTTCTGCAACTCTTCTTGGCGTGCCGTCTCGCGCCGCTCAATGTCCTCGGCCGCCTTCACGCGACGAGGCAAAAAGATGGTCCGCTCCAGCACCCAATAGACACCACTCACGACGGTGGCCAAAAATAGCAGCAATGCAAAATTGCCCTCCAAGGCGCCCAGGTACCATGCGCCAATGTAGCCGGCGAAGGCAGCCAAAACAATAGCGGTAAGACTTGACACGTCAATCCTCCACTTGCAAGATGGCCAGAAAAGCTTCCTGGGGGACTTCGACCGAGCCGATTTGTTTCATTCGTTTTTTTCCTGCTTTTTGTTTCTCGAGGAGCTTTTTCTTTCGACTGATATCGCCGCCATAGCACTTGGCGATCACGTTTTTTCGCAAAGCTTTGATGCTTTCTCTGGCAATGATGTTAGCACCAATGGCCGCTTGAATGGCCACATCAAACATTTGGCGAGAGATGATTTCGCGCATCTTGGCCGCCACCGCGCGCCCCCGGTATTGCGACTGTGAGCGGTGCACGATGATGGACAAGGCGTCGACCTTTTCGGAGTTGAGCAAGATATCGACCTTGACCACATCGGAGGCTCGGTATTCTTTGAAGTCGTAGTCCATCGAAGCATAGCCGCGGGAGACCGATTTCAATTTATCAAAGAAGTCGAGCACAATTTCCCCCAGGGGCATCTCATAGGTGAGCATGACTTGGCGGCCGTGGTAGGCCATGTTCATTTGCACGCCCCGCTTTTGATTGGCCAGCGTCATCACCGCACCCACATACTCTTGCGGCATGTACAGGTGTACCGTGACAATGGGCTCGCGAATTTCTTCGATTTTGCCTTGATCGGGCATCTTCGAGGGGTTCTCCACCATGATGAGCTCGCCATCGGCTTTGAGCACTTGGTAGACCACACTGGGTGCTGTGGTGATCAGGTCTTGATCGAACTCGCGCTCGAGGCGTTCTTGCACAATCTCCATGTGGAGGAGTCCTAAAAAGCCGCAGCGAAATCCAAAGCCCAAGGCCTGAGAGACTTCGGGCTCATAGTGAAGCGAAGAGTCATTGAGCTTGAGTTTTTCCAAACTGTCCCTGAGCGAGTCGTACTGATTGGCCTCGGTAGGATAGAGTCCCGCAAACACCTGGGGCTGTATTTCTTTAAAGCCCGGCAAGGCCTGTGTGGCCGTGGCCAAATGCCCACCACTGCCGGTTTTGATTTTGGTGATGGTGTCACCAACTTTGGCAACTTGGAGCTCCTTGATGCCGGCAATGATGTAGCCCACCTCACCGGCTTTGAGCGCCTCACGCGGCACGTTGGCGGGGGTGAAAACGCCCAAGTTGTCGGCCAAGTAACTCGCTTGGGTGGCCATCATTTGAATGCGCTCACCACGCGCAATGAAGCCATCCACCACGCGCACGAGCATCACCACGCCCACGTAATTGTCAAACCAACTGTCAATGATCATGGCGCGCAGCGCACCCTCGGGGTTTCCCTTGGGTTCGGGCACGTGCGCCACGATGGCTTCCAAAATTTCATCAATGCCCATGCCGGTCTTGGCCGAACACGGAATGGCATTGGAGGCATCGATGCCAATCACGTCTTCAATTTCGGCGATGGCGTTGTCGGGATCGGCCTGGGGCAAATCCATTTTGTTGAGCACCGGCAAGACCTCAACACCCAAGTCGAGTGCGGTGTAACAGTTGGCCACCGTTTGGGCCTCCACCCCTTGGCTGGCATCGACCACCAGGAGCGCGCCTTCGCATGCCGACAAAGACCGTGAGACCTCATACGAAAAGTCCACATGGCCCGGTGTGTCGATCAAATTCAGGTTGTAAACAATGCCATCTTTCGCTTTATAAAACAAACAAGCGGTCTGCGCCTTGATGGTTATCCCACGCTCTTTTTCAATGTCCATGGAGTCGAGCACCTGCGCTTGCATCTCGCGTTCTTGCAAGCCACCGCAGCGTTGAATCAAGCGATCGGCCAGCGTGGACTTGCCATGATCAATGTGCGCAATGATAGAAAAATTTCTGATGTGATTCATCAATGGAGGGACTTAAGTGATTGAAATTAAACGCTCAAGGCATAAAAAAGGGCGCGTCAGTGTTGACGCGCCCTGAACCAACGATCTTTTGGCAACTGCGAAAGTTGGAAACTTCATTGTAGGCAAAATTGCCCACTTGCACAGAGCCTGTTGGGCCATTGAGGGTTCGTTGTCGGACTGCAACACGATTGTTATGCACAGCTTATAAACAAAAAGAGGAGGGACTTCAGAGAACAAGTTGTGGGTGAGCTGTGGAGTAATTGTGGAGACTCACGGATCTGGGCCATAAGTGACAAATTGGGGACAAAATGATGGCTAAACATGGGGGGTCAGAAAGATATTCTAACTTATACAGTAATAAAAAACCATTATTTTTAAATCCCCGCCTGTCGGTTTGGAGACGCAGCTCGGGACAAAAAATAAAAAAAATTTCTTTTATCTGTGTGTTTTAAGCAGAATTGACCCCATATCCGACTTCAGTATGGGGTCAATTCGGTGGCGCTTGGGCTGCACTTGGGCCCCTTGGCGTCAACACCGAGCGGGCGGGGCGCGTGCGGCGTTTTTATTTTTGCTGAGGACGAATGATGGCAAATTGCGCCCAATCTCCTCGGCGAAACAAAATATTGATCGAGCGTGTCTTGTCTAAGCGAGACAAGATGGCTTCAAACCCTTTGAGCGACGTGACTTCGGTGTTGGCCAGTGCGGTGATGATGTCGCCTTCGCGCAGGCCCGCTTGCGCGGCCACGTCCANGGCTTGGTCAACTCGGACCCCAGAATTGACTTTGAGTTCCTTTTTTTGTTCATCGCTCAAATCACTCAAGGTGAGTCCCAGACTCGCTGCAGCACTGCTCGCCTGAGGCTTTTCTTTGTTGGCCTTGGCCACGACTGGCTTGTCCGACTCAAACTCGCCCACCGTGACGGCGACGTCTTTGTTGGCACCATGCCGCCAAACGGTGAGGAGCGCTTTGGTGCCCGGCTTGATGCTGCCCACCAAGCGGGGAAGGTCAACCGAGCGCTCGATGGTCTTGCCATCCAATTTCAAAACAACGTCGCCAGGCTCGAGGCCCGCTTTTTCTGCAGGCGAGCCCGTCTCTACACTGCGCACCAAGGCGCCTTGCGGTTTGACCAGCCCCAAGGAGTCGGCCAATTCCTTGGTCACCAGCTCAATTTGGATACCGAGCTTGCCGCGTTGCACACGGCCCAAGGTGCGCAGTTGATCGGACACGCGAACAGCCTCATCAATGGGAATGGCAAAAGAGATGCCCATGAAACCGCCCGAGCGTGAATAAATTTGGCTGTTGATGCCAACCACCTCACCGCGCATGTTGATGAGCGGGCCACCCGAGTTGCCAGGATTGATGGCCACATCGGTTTGGATAAAGGACAAATAGTCCCCCGTGTCGCGTTTTTTTGCACTCACAATCCCGGCGGTCACGGTGTTCTCCAGACCAAAAGGCGAACCAATGGCCATCACCCATTCACCGACTTTGAGGCGTGAGACGTCACCGGTTTTGACCGCAGGCAAGCCAGTGGCCTCGATCTTGACCAAGGCCACATCGGTTCTTTTGTCAACACCGATGATCTTGGCTTTGAATTCACGCTTGTCGGCCAAGGTCACCAGCACTTGATCGGCACCTTCGATCACATGGGCGTTGGTCATGATCAAGCCGTCTGCACTCAAGATAAATCCCGAGCCCACACCTTTGGTTTGTTCCTCTTCTGAGGGCGGCACGGCAGGCGAGTTCGGGGACTTGCGAGGTTGCCGCGGTGCGTTGGGGTTGGCGCCTGGTCCGTTGGGCCCAGCCCCTGGCGCGTTGGGAAATGGCACGCCAAAAAAGCGGCGAAACAGCTCCTGCATGTCTTGGTCTTCGGGCGAGTCCTGTCCATTGCCACGAGTGCTCACTTTTTCCATGGTTTTGATGTTCACCACCGAGGGGCCCACCAATTCCACCAAGTCGGTGAAATCAGGCAAAGTGCGCACCACCACTGGCGCTGGCGCTGGCGCTGGTGCAGGAGCGGCTGCGGCTGCGGGCGCTGGACTGGGGAGGGCATTGGGGGCTGCGGCCAAGCTCAACCCAGGGCTTGGCGCCAACACCCCAGTTGTGGCAAGGGCGAGGGAGAGGGCGAGGAAGAGCAAGCGTTTTGGATCCCTCAAGGCATGGAACGGGCGGATAGAAGACATCGATCAACTCCAAAAAAAACTGGCATTTAAATTCATCGTGGCTGAGTCGCACCGGGGCATGACACCCGCATAGGCGCGCGCCACAGGTCGAGGCGGACAAAGGGGAGCAGGCGGAGCAGGTGGAGAACGCGGACTAGGTGAACCAAGTGATGTAGAAGTTGGGGCAATTTTGGGTTTTACAAGAGTTTGGTCATCAGCCAGGTCTCTCACAGCAACTCCCCCATTCAACGCCCAAAACACGGTTTGGGTTGTCACAAGGGCCTGGACTTCACAATCATTTACTTCAGCTTGGGTCTACAGGGTCAAGAGTAAGCTGGGCGTTGGAGCCGATTAACACCTTCGATCGCCCTGGATCGCCCTAGATCGCCCTAGATGGTCCTTGTGCGCCAGGTTTGGGTTTGCCGCATCGAGCCACCGTCTAGAGTCAGGAATGGCGCTTAAAAATCAAAGTGCCATTGGTTCCCCCAAAACCAAAATTGTTTTTCATCGCGATCTCAATGGGCATGTCCCGAGCGGTGTTGGCGCAGTAGTCCAAATCGCATTCAGGATCGGGCGTCATCAAATTGATGGTGGGAGGGCTTTTTTGATGATGCAAGGCCAAGACAGTAAAGACACTTTCAATCCCACCCGCGCCACCGAGCAAATGCCCAGTCATGGACTTGGTTGAATTGACCACCAATTTCTTGGCGTGGTCGGCAAAGGTTGCCTTGATGGCTTGCGTCTCATTGACGTCCCCCAAAGGCGTGGAGGTGCCATGGGCGTTCAAATAGTTGACTTGGGTGGCATTGATGCCCGCATTGTTCATGGCATGCACCATGGCGCGTCTGGGACCATCCATATTGGGTGCGGTCATGTGGCCCGCATCCCCACTCATGCCAAAGCCAATGAGCTCGGCGTAAATTCTGGCGCCACGTTTTTTGGCGTATTCATACTCTTCCAAGACCAAGGCACCGGCGCCCTCACCCAGAACAAAACCGTCGCGGTCTTTGTCCCAAGGGCGAGAGGCCTCTTGGGGATTGTCGTTTCGGGTGGACAAAGCGCGCATGGCCGCAAAACCTCCCAAGCCCAGGGGCGAAATGGTGGCCTCAGCGCCACCCGCCACCATCACATCGGCGTCACCGTACTCGATGAGCCGACCGGCCATCCCAATGCTGTGCAGTCCTGTCGTGCAAGCCGTGGCCATGGCCAGATTGGGGCCCTTGAAACCCAGTCGAATCGAGACATGACCAGAGATCATGTTGATGATGGATGCAGGGACAAAAAACGGAGAAATTCTGCGCGGTCCACGGGCCGTCAATTCCGTGTGCATGGACTCAATCAATGGCAAGCCGCCGATGCCAGAGCCCATGAGGCAGCCAATGCGGTCTGCCTCCTCTGGCGTTAACTGGTCGAGTGTGGGAAGGCCCGAGTCGGCCACCGCTTGCAGCGCTGCCACGATACCAAAATGAATGAATTCATCCATCCCACGCGCCTCTTTGGCGCTGATATAGGACTCCAAATCCAGTCCCTTGACCTCTCCGCCAATATGACAAGCAAAGCCAGTGACATCGAACTTCTTGATCCGATCAATGCCACTGCGCCCAGCCAAGAGATTGGACCAAGACTCTTGATGCGTGTTCCCCACAGGGCTCACGCATCCAAGCCCAGTCACGACAACGCGACGTCGGGTCATGCTGTTTTAACTTTCTCTAAAAGCGCTAGCTCTCTCAAGCAATTTCAATCAACCCTTTTGATGGGTCATCGCGTAATCGACGGCATTTTGCACTGTGGTGATTTTTTCGGCATCTTCGTCAGGAATTTCGATGGCGAACTCGTCTTCCAAGGCCATCACCAACTCCACCGTATCCAAAGAGTCTGCACCCAAGTCGGCAACAAACGCTTTTTCGTTGCTCACTTGTGACTCTTCGACGCCAAGCTGCTCGGCAATAATTTTCTTTACACGAACTTCAATATCACTCATTTTTTACTCAGAGGGTTGTAATGGAATCAGCGATTTTACTCGCGCTGACGGGGTGAGAATTTTCACATTATAAAAAAATTAAACCATCAGCATGCCACCATTCACGTGCAATTCTTGCCCTGTGATGTAGGCTGCCTGGGGGCTGGCCAAAAACGCGACCGCATGGGCCACGTCACTCGCCGAGCCCAGATGACCCAAGGGGATTTGGGCGAGCAAGGCCTCTTGTTGTGCGGCAGTCAAACTGGCCGTCATATCGGTTTGAATGAAGCCTGGGGCCACACAATTGACCGTGATGCCACGAGACCCCAATTCGCGGGCCAAGGCTCGGGTCATGCCGGCGACACCGGCTTTGGCCGCGGCGTAGTTGGACTGACCGGGGTTGCCACTCGCGCCCACCACACTCGTGATGTTGATGATGCGCCCCAAGCGTTGCTTCATCATGGGGCGAATCACCGCACGCGAGAGGCGAAACACCGAGCTCAAATTGGTTTGAATCACCTCGTCCCAATCCTCGTCTTTGAGCCGCATGGCCAACATGTCCTTGGTGATCCCAGCATTGTTGACCAAGACATGCAAGGCCGAGAACTCACCCAGGATGGAAGCCACCACGTCTTCGCAAGCTTGGCGATCCTTGACGTTGAGCACCACCCCGCGGCAATGGGCATAGGCTTTCAAATCGTGGCTGATGCGGGACGCACCAGCCTCAGAGGTGGCTGTGCCAATGACCACCTGCCCTGATTGAGCCAACTGCAGGGCAATGGCCTGGCCTATGCCTCGGGACGCGCCGGTGACCAAGGCCACGTGTGGGCCCGTGTGAATCTCGCTCATGGTCTATCTCCTAGGCTGAGTTTGCACTGGGTGCACTGGGTGCACTGGGTGTAAGGGATGTATGGGTGTGGGTGTCTGGATTCCCCTGCAAAGCGAGCCACACGCTCTGGACATTGTCCCAGTCTTTGAGCGAACAGCTCTCAAGGTCGGGGGCAATGCGTTTGGTAAAGCCACTGAGCACAAGACCCGGACCACACTCGACGATGGTGTCAATGCCGCGAGACTGCATGGCTTGTACTGTTTGCACCCAAAGCACAGGGTGGTAGGCCTGGCGAAACAGAGCATCTTTGATGTCCTGCGCGGCACTTGGCGTCAAGACATCAACATTGTTGAGCACCGGCACTTGCGGGGCGTGAAAAACGGTGTCGGCCAGCATCTCTTTCAAGCGCTCGGCTGCAGGCTGCATCAAGGTGCAATGAAAAGGCGCCGACACCGGCAACTTCAGCGCTCGCTTGGCGCCCAGAGCTTTCAAAGCTTCACAGGCTTGGTCCACGCCTGCCACAGTCCCTGCGATGACGGTTTGGCCCGGTTCATTGAAATTGACCGCCTGCACCAGTTCGCTCGAGTGAGCGGCACGAAACTCGGCACTCACCGCATCACAGGTGGTCTTCACCTGCTCACTGGGCAAACCTAAAATCGCCGCCATCGCCCCAACGCCCACAGCCACGGCGTCTTGCATGGCCTGTGCGCGAAAGCGCACCAAGGGCAAGGCCTGCGTCAAGCTCAGCACGCCACTGGCGACAAGGGCGGCGTATTCACCCAAGGAGTGCCCCGCCATCAGTTGAGGGGTTGCACCTGTCTCTTTGATCCAGACACGGTAAATGGCCACATCGGCCAAAAGCATCAAGGGTTGGGTGTTGGTGGTGAGCGCCAAGGCCTCCTTCGGGCCATCCCGCATCAAGGCACCGAGGTCCTCGGACAAAGCGCTTTGCGCCTCCTCTAAAGAGCGCTTGACCTCGGCGTGCGCGGACCAAGAGTCCAACATGCCAACGGATTGAGATCCTTGGCCTGGGAAAACAAATGCAAAGTGTTTGGTCATGATTTCAAAACAGCAACAATTTTTTGATGAAAAATTTTAAAACGACGCACTTAAAAACGCAGCACCACGGCACCCCAAGTGAAGCCTCCACCCACGCCTTCGAGCAGCAAATGCTGACCCGGTTTGACTTGTCCATTTCTCACCGCCACATCCAGCGCCAAAGGGATGGATGCAGCCGAGGTGTTGCCATGGTCATGCACCGTCAAGATGACCCGCTCCATGGGGAGTTTTAATTTTTTTGCCGTGGACTGAATGATCCGAACATTGGCTTGGTGAGGTATCAACCAATCGATGTCGGCCTCCACCATGTCCGCCTTCGCAAGCGCCTTGAGTGCCGCACCGTGCAGCAAACCCACCGCCAACTTGAACACCGCTTGGCCGTCCATTTGAAGCAAAGGAGTGCCAGAGATGGCGCCCGCACTCACGTGACCGGGCACACACAATATGCCCACGTGCTGACCATCGGCATGCAAGTCACTTGCCAAGATGCCAGGCGTCTCGCTCGCCTCGAGCACCACCGCGCCAGCACCATCCCCAAAGAGCACGCAGGTGGTGCGGTCCTTGAAGTCCAGTAGCCTGGAAAACACCTCCGCACCGACCACCAAGGCACGCTTGGCATTTCCCGCACGAATCATCGCGTCGGCCACAGTCAAAGCATAAATAAATCCACTGCAAACGGCTTGCACATCAAACGCAGGGGCGCCAGCAATGCCTGCGGCTGCCCCATGGAGCTTGGACAATTTGTGTTGCAAGATGCAAGCCGTTGACGGAAAGACCATGTCTGGCGTCGACGTCGCCACGATGATGAGGTCTATGTCTTGGGGTCCCAAGCCCGCCGCTTCGATGGCTTGCACGCTGGCGTGAAAGGCCAAGTCGCTGCTGAACTCTTGGGGCTGGGCGAAATGGCGTGCGTGAATGCCAGTGCGCTCGACAATCCACTCGCTTGAACTCTCCACCCCGCCTAAAGCCAATTGAGCGACCAGCGCCTCATTGGTGACGCGTTGGCTGGGCAAAAAACTCCCAGTTCCAACAATCTTGGCGAATGAACTCATGTCTCCCCCGTGTCGGGATTAAAGAACGGATCGAGCTCAGGCGCCCCGCGACCCAAATCGGCTGAAGCCGGCGACTCAAGGAGCGGCAAAACTCGGGCAATGCGTTCGTGAACTCGGGCCAAGAGACCGTGCTCAGCCGCCTCATACGCGCGACTCAAGGCCACTTCAAATGCCAAGGCATCGGCCGAGCCGTGACTCTTAAAGACCAAGCCTTGCAGCCCAAGGAGCGCTGCACCATTGTGGCGACGGTGGTCGACACGGCGCTTAAAGCCAGAGAGAACCGGCGCGCTCACCATATAGGCCAAGCGGGTGAAGATGTTTTTCTCAAAACCTTGCCTGAGCAAGCTGCCCACCATGGCGGCCAAGCCCTCAGAGGTTTTGAGGGCCACATTGCCGACAAAACCATCGCACACCACGATGTCCGTGGTGCCATTGAAAATGTCATTGCCCTCAACGTTGCCGAAAAAATTCAAGTCCCCCGACGCGGCCGCAAAACGCAGCAGCTCAGCGGTTTTTTTGATCATCTCGTTGCCTTTGATGACCTCTTCGCCAATGTTGAGCAGTCCCACACTCGGGTGAGGCTTGTTTTGAAGCACAGAGACCAAAGCCGAACCCATTACCGCAAACTGAAGCAAATGCTCAGGCGTACAGTCGACATTGGCCCCCAAATCAAGCATGGTGGTGACGCCGCCCGAGACATTGGGCATTTGACCCGCGATGGCGGGTCGATCAATGCCGGCCAAAGTTTTGAGAACGTAGCGAGAAATGGCCATGAGGGCGCCCGTGTTGCCGGCAGAAACGGCGACCTGGGCCTCACCCGATTTGACCTGCTCAATGCAGATTCGCATGGAGGAGTTTTTTTTGCGCCTGAGTGCCACCTCCAAAGGGTCGTCCATTTCGATCACGTCGTTGGCATGGACGAAACGAGCCCTGTCGTGGCGCCAACCGAGCAACGCCTCTTCACGACCAAACAATACGATTTGCGTATCGGGATGGTGGTCCAAAAAGCGACGACACGCTAGGAGTCGAACTTGGGGGTCATGATCCCCCCCCATCAAGTCAACTGCGATGGTCAACATAGGATTGGATCAAGAAGCGCGGGCAAAGTTGCCTTCACTTTGTCAGTCATAAGGGCCGCGCTTGGCGCAGTGCAACGGGCCTTCTTGGGCGCTGGATAAAAATTAAACTTCAGTTTTGGTTTTGAGCACCTTGCGGCCACGGTAAAAGCCACTGGGGCTGATGTGGTGGCGCAAATGGGTCTCGCCAGTGGTGGGCTCAACGGCAATACCGGGCACATTCAACGCGTTGTGCGAGCGGTGCATACCGCGCTTGGAAGGAGATTTTTTATTTTGCTGGACAGCCATGTGAGGCTCCTAGACGATGGTTGGTGACAAAAGACCCCGACTAAAAGGCCTCCAAAAGGTCTGAGCATGGCACGCCATTAACGTGGACAATAGCTCAACACAGAACCAACCATTATAGACCAAAGACCCAAGATTTAATCCTTTTTGAGTTTCAAACCCGATAAAACAGCAAAAGGGTTGGGTCGTTTGGACAACATTTCGTCGTCGGCTGTAGGCCCAAGATGTTGGGGCAATGCAACAGAGCAGACCTCGTGCATGGGCACCAGGGGCATGGCCAAAATCAGCTCATCTTCAATCAAGTCTTGACCATCAAAGGCCGAACTCGAGACCAATAAGTCGTCCTCCATGACCTCATCGAGGGCAGTGGCGGTGTCTTCGTTCGTCACCAGGTAAAACTGACGCTGCACGTCAAGGACCACTTCGAGCGGCGCCAAACAGCGCTGGCACACCAAGCTCACCCGGGCTTGGGCGCCGAGCGCCAAGGTGGGGAGTTCATGGGCGAGCAATTTGCTCATGGGTGGGACATGGGGGCTCGAGACCACGAGCGGGGCCTTGGGGTTGAGCGGGGGCAACACCGACTCAAAAAACGCCATGGTCCAGTGCACGAGAGCCTGTTCACCTTCAAGCGCATCAACAGCAGCAACCTCAGCA
>TBL_comb47_HYPODRAFT_10003584_pt1 | contig 18267 bp, 14 predicted proteins | sample TroBogypolimnion_40_FD_10682 | JGI IMG/M metagenome (IMG submission 10682)
GGTCCAGGTCCCCGCATTCAGGCTGTTGGTACCTGTTTCTGAGGTCGAACTGGCCGTGACGGTGATGACAATGTTGTTCCCGGTCTGGGCCGTTCCGTTGATGGCCTGAAAGGCACCCGAGGCATTGGTCAGGGAGGTATAAGTCCCATTCGCACCCGTTGATCCGGACACGGAAATCTGAGCCTCCGCTTTCAACGCGAACAGGCTGACAAGTAATCCGATTGTCAGTAGGTTGATGGCAGGTAATCCGTTATTTTTCATAAACAATTTCAGATTTCATCGGTTCGTTTGCATCACTAGAAATATTGAATCCTATTGCTTCGCGTGAGGAAGTTTACCTTGTTTTTTGCCAAAGCTTGCTGGCATTTTTTTAGGTCGGAAAGGGCCTTGAAGGGCCCGAATCTTATTTTGTAGTAGCCGTCCTCCTCCACCATCATCAGCGGAAAGGGGTATTCGGCGGTTGGTTTTTTGTAATAAATTATTGCATTGGCTTTTTTGCCAAATGCGCCAACCTGGATGTTGTATCCATCGGCCAAATGCGGCACATCGGCCGCCAGGACCAAACCAATCTCCTCATGTTCAATCTTGAGTTGATCCCGACGCAGCACTCCGGACGAGACAATTTTTTCCAGACATTCGTTCAATTCCGGCACAGTTTCAAATGGCCCGTATCTCACTTTGTAATAGGCGTCTCTGTAAACAATTCCAACCGTGTTGTTGATCATTCTCGATAGATTTCGGATCATTCTGGTGGCATAACGGGGGTATTTGAATGCGGCTACCTGCACAAAATAATACTGCTTCAGCGCGGGTTCAACGTCGGTTGAAATATTCTGTTTTGTTGATCCCTCAGTTTGCGCAGCTGTCGGTGAGGCAACCTTTCCCATTTGCGGGCTAACTGGCCGGACAACATTTTTCTGTTGTGCAATAACCCGAATTTCAGGTGAGGCCGGTTTTGTTTGCGTTGGAGTGGCAGCATTTCCGTTTGTCAGAATACGGTTTTTTTTGGCAGCCACCGGCATCGNAATGGCTGGTTCATTTTCAGATTTGGTCAGATGAATCTCCATGATCTGATTGGCGGCAAGGNTTTTTTTTGCGATGAGGGCCGTGCGGCAGCGGTTTGTCTCCTCACGGGTGATGAATCCGCCTACCCTNACCTTGNACCAGCCATTNTCCNGGAAGACTTCNNCCGGANNATGCAGCGTTGCCTGAAGTGACTCAGCCATCTTGCTTGCATTGATCTGCCATTTGAACGCACCAACCTGAAGGTAAGTCAGCTCTTTCTCAATGGTGTTTGTTTGATTTTCATAAGACTTAACCGGTTCGGACTCCGTTGTATCAATGGGTTCCTCCGCTTTGACTTCGAGGTTTTTCACCGGTGAGACGGCCGGTTTTTTTTGGGATGAATCTCTGACTTCCGGCAAGGTACTCCTCAGGGTGAAGTTCATACCTTCCACCACGTCGCCCTGTTCCACGGTTTTGATGGTAAAGTCAAACTGCGGCGGATCCGACACAAAATGCAGATTGCTCAGCTGGGTCGAATCGATGCGGGCGACATAGGCTCCCGGAGCCAATCCCAGGTAATAGGTATATCCATCCGATTCGGATAGCGTTTCGGCCACCTTTTTTTTGCTGTTTTTGGGATAAAACTGAACCAGGATTCTTCCAAGCCCCTCTACTGTATCGTTCTTGGCGACATAGGTGTTGCCGCTTACCTCCCCAACTGCAATCACCGGAACAAAGACCCGTTTGTACTGGTTGGGGTCGACAAGCACCCGGAATTTCTTGAATTTGAACCTCCAGGCTACATTGTCCAGATCCTGATCCGAGAATTCGACATTGTAGTCAACAAAGGCATTCAGGTCGGAAACCCGAACAATGGAATCTTTTTTGCTGATTTCTGCACTGCCTCCTATCACTTGTACCTGTGATACCAGTATCATCTTTTCTCCGGGGTCCATTATCCCGTTGTTGTTCCGGTCCAGGAACGGATAAAAGAGGATACCGCCTTTGCCCAGGGCAGAGTTGAACCCAGTTTTTACATAATGGTTATCCCCGCCAAATGCGACGCTTCCCTGGGCACTCTCGGAGAAACGGAAACTGTTGTTGCTGTATGAACTGGTAAGATTGGTCCGCATGAAGGGCAGGTCGTACCTGAAAGAGACATAGAGGTTGTCGATATGGGCCGCCATGTTCCGTTCGTAGGAGATGGAGAAATAGGCTTTGGAAACTCTTTTTTCCAATTCTGCCTTCACGTAAACAGGATTTTTTGTGGTCAGATTATATTGGGCCGAAGGTCGAACAACCAGGCCGTTTCTGATCTTGTAGGAAAGGGATAGGTCGGTGGTGCCATATACAGGATTTTTGTTTACCCAATTCAACATGGAGGATGAATTGACGCTGAATTGTTTATAGTTAACTGAAAGTGTCAGATCTATCAGATTGTAGGTAAAAGATTGATAGGCATTCTGATTGAAATTCAACTTTGTATAACCCGTAAGTTTTTTTATCCTTAGCGGGAAGGAGATTTTTGCCTTAATCTCTTCGTTTGCATTGAATTGTGTGGCCAATTGACCTTTCACATATTTGGCATAATCTAGCTCAAATAGTACATTGGGGGTAAAATAGTAATTCAACAAACTTTGCCACCTGACGTGCCTGGCATATTCGAAATTCAGGATCATTTTGCTGAATGGAAGGAGGGCCACCTTGGCAAAAGGAATGTAGGGGTTGTTCGGAATACTTGACAGATATTCAACTCCTCCGCTCAAAGTCAGAAACCTGTTGACGCCATAATTAAATTCCCCGTGCCCGTATCGGCTATTGTTCCCATCCTCCAAAAAACCGCCCGACAATCCATATTCGAAAGTTTTGGCAGGCATGAAGGTAAAAGGGACATTCATGGTACGCTCTTCTGTTCGTTCCTCACCCATCGGACCATAAAATTTCAATTTGAGGGTGGTGTAGCCATAAACGACAGGGACTGTAAACACGAACAATCCGGATGCATCGGCCGTTGTGTAATTTACCAGGATATCATTTATGTAAAGTTCAATCGTCCAGTTCGGTTCCGTATTTTCTGTAATGGTATAATACCCCGCAGCTCTGCGGATAGTCGTTGGCGAATTTCGAATCGTTGCTCCAACTACAGGAAAATTTAAGGTTGCGATGGATTGATTGTAAAGATTGCCCACCTGGGCCTGTTTGATGAATGTTTTATCGTTATCCACCCATCTCCAGCTGTAGTTCAGCTGACGGTTGTCAATTTTGTATCTGTCATCGTAGTTGGCTGATACATTCACTTCCCCGTAAAGTAATTCCCCTCCCACACCCAGACTCATGGAATTGTGTGCATCCTGGTTCATCGTTTGGTCGAGTGCGAATCCCCAGTTCATATTTCCAAATTTGAAAATATGATAGTCTCTCCTGATCACTGTATCAGCAGTACTAAGTTCCCCCCTTAATTTTGATACGTTGGTTCGGGTTTTCTCCAACCTTTTTTGTTTGGCTTTAGGCAATTCAAAATCGGCGACCAGTTTGGCCGACAAAGAACGGGGGTTGAAGGTGAAATTTAACCCAAAAAATTTTGCCATTGCATTCGATTCCAGGTACATGGAACCTGATTCCTTCACCAGTTCCTTTTGTACCTGAAACAATTTGGCTCCAATTTTAATCTGTTTTGCATTGAAATCAACTGTATAGAGGTTACTCTCATAATCAATTGATCCCTCCATTTTATTTCCGCCTTCATTCACTGTACAAGGAATATCCAGATTTCTGAACAAGTCTTCCATGTTGATATACAGCAAATTGTCATTGGTGATAATCATATGGATGTTAAAGCTCCAGTTGGAGTCGAGGTAGGTAGTGACCAGGAGTTCATCGTAAGCAGAAAGTGTTTCATCATTGTCGGGTGTAAAAGCATATTGAGCCCTGGATTCCATAAAAGGGTAGAAAAAGAATGAGGTAAACAGCAAGCACCAGATAGGTAATAAACGTAAACGGCTCCGCACGCTGAAGTAGTTTCGGCCTGGAAATACCAAATATGCGGGCGCTGATTTGTTCATCACTGTTGGTCAAAAGTTAGGCTGAAAAATCCGCTGTAAATGCCTGCCGGGGAGCTGCCTGGTACATGCAGAGTTCCTCCGACACGAACGGTGGTGATAAAATTGCAATCGGTCGTAACCGGGAACCAGGCTCCGCTGGCTCCCCGTTCCGTAGGACCAATGTCCAGGGTAAAAGTCCCGCCATTGCTGCCGGTTAAGGTGGTAGTGGGTGAATAGGTAATGGCAACATTCCTGCCCTGACAAAGTTTGATGTCAAAAATGGCGGGCTGGGAGGTTGGAGACAATGCAGAAAGAAATATGTTCCCTGTGGCACTCCGGCTGCCGTCATATCCAAGTACGATGGTCCCGCCTCCGGATCCGGTCAGGCAAAATGTGCCAAAATGCATGGATTGTGTGGCTGATACGGATATTGACCGCTGCGGCAAAACCGGTTGCGCATGGGAAGAGCTTAGGCCAATTAAAATAATTGTTGCCAATAAGAGTAACTTAATACAACCCGAATTTGATGCCATAATTCTCATTGGAATGTCTTTGATTTAGGAAGCGAGATCTTAACTTTACTTCTTACCTTCCAGGGAATATCCTTTATAGTAGCAAAACAGCCTGAGCATAAACTACATATTTTTCATCCTCACGACTGGTATAGTACAATTGCAGTTTGCCGTCCTTTAGCTTTGTTTTTTCCGGTGCATTTATTCTGAGTGACATCCTTCGTTGGTTCAAATTGGTATAAACGGCTACGCCATGCACCTCTCCAACCACAACGGGCTTACCGGATTGAGGGGTAAATATGGCCTTCAAATTGCCATAAGCCGACATGTTTCCTTTCCTGTGAAGGATAAAAGTCAGTTTGGTAGGATTCGACTGATCGGTTTCCAAATTCAAATCGCTCAGGGAAGTTGTTACCTCCAATTCTCCGGAACGAACGATCACTGGAATGCCAATGCCATAGATTGGGATGAGCTGAACACTGAGTAGTTTGGCATCCGGGTTTGGATTTTCCATCCCGAGCGGAGTATATTTTTTCTCCGAACGAAAGTAGAGGTGCGAACGGTACTCACCATCTTTCATATTTGGTTTTCTCCTGCATTGCAACATGATGACCTGTGGTTCCCCCGGTTCAAGAGTGACCTTCCTCGGATATATTCGCAAATAGGGATCGGCAAACATTTGCCCTGAATCAGGCACCTCGATATTTTCAAAACTTCCGTCTTCGTTCATGCGCCGCTGAACGAATGAAATGGAAAATGTGGTGGTCTCTTTCCCTGTATTCACCAAATTGAGCTCTTCTTTTTGCTTCTTTCCTTCAAATGTGACCCGGTTGGGGGTGATGACTAAATCCCCCTGGGCAAAAATTTCGGAATTCAAAGACACTAAAAAAACTAGTGTACTGACAAACAATATTCTATACATACAATCTGAATTAATAACCATAAATAAATGTTTCCATTGTAAGGATCGTGTTTCCCCCCTGGAATAGATGGCTGCCTGCATACTTTCGGGCAAATACTTTTGACCATGTGGCAGCAATCTGTGGTTTCGGGAAGAAAATCTCCAAAACAACCGGCACAATTGGGATAGAAATAAATTAGCGTACGCTGAAAGGGATAGCATCCACCCAACTTCGGCCAAAGATGGGCGTCAGGTAGGACCAATAAGGGACTCCTCCATACATGGTAAAGGTCATCCGGAATGCTATGGAACAAAGGGAAAGATCCCTTTAGGGGAACTTCCCTTTGTTGTTGAAAGCTTAGTTGTAGTCAACTGTTACGGCAAAGGTTCCGCTGTAGACTCCTCCGTCCTGGTTGGCTTTCACCGTCAGTGTGCCACCAAGCGTAAAATGGTCGGCCCCATTTGTGTCCAGCGTGCCGGTCGTAGCTTCACCACTCGCACTGTTAACCCAGGCTTTCATCAGCGTGATGTCCATGGTCTTTACTGTTCCGGAAGGCGCCGTCACGGTGGTCGTCCCGGGCAAAGTAATGGAATAGGTTTCAAGTCTGGTGCCACCAACCGTGTATGCTGCGTTGGTGGGAGCCGGATTGACTGCAGAGGCGGCAACCGCTGTGGGCGTTCCGTACACTCGTGTTGTAGAATTGGAAGGAAGTTGGATGGTTCCGCCCACAGCATTTAAGAGTACACTTGTCCCAAAATGCAGGGGAGCTGTTTGGGTAAGCGTCATGGGGATTACCAATACTGCTCCGGCAGGAGTTGCCGATACGGTAGCAGATGTTTGGGCCATTAACTTGCCTGAAAAGCAAGCCAGAGTTCCCAAAGTAAGAATGGAAAAAATTATTTTTTTCATGATGGATGCTTTAAATTGTTATCCACCTCAACCAACCTTGAAATAATTTTGCTTTCGATGCACGATTCAGATGAGGAACTGCCTTGGGCCATTCTTACAACATTTCTGCCTTCCGGATACCTGATACAGGTTGTAAAAAAATAGAGTCAGTTCTCAGAACAGAACTATTGTATCAGGGGAATGGTCTTCTTCAGCCATTTCATCTGGTGAATGGAAGGTCCCTGCCATTTCAGTTGTCAATGAATTCAAAGAACAGATATTCAAAGAATTGAATATCTGTTGGACACGGTTGGGTTGGGTGGTTGTCGTTGTTTTTTTTGCATAATGGTCACCTTTGTCGTTATCTGATAACGATCAATTGGTGCGGATAGCTATGCGGCTTACCTGGGTTAGAATCTTCCTTTTTGCATGTTAAATCAAAATGACGATGATGTCAAATTCATGGTTAGGCCTCCCTTTGCCTTGCTTGTTAGGTTAATACACAATGTTTAGATAGGTTCTCTGCTCACTACAACAAAAAAGGCAGTAAAAAGTTTATTTTTTAACCTATTATTTGATTGGCAGGTTTCGGTCCGGGCAATTAAATGTTTTAACTATTCCCAAAATTCTGAACAAAATCCTATTTTCTTTTGAAAAGCGGGTGTCGGTCCAATGCTCCAATAGTCCCACCTGTCGATCGTGATGGTTTCTGAGGAGCCTGAATTGTAACAGATATGAAAGTTTTTTTTGATAATAAAAATAGTGTGCCGGTTATGAAAGGGAAACTCAGTGGCAACTTATGCGGAATTGTGAAATTTCGGAATAATTCATTCCCTCCTTCTGGTCAATTTTCTGACCCAATGGACAATTGGTTCCCAACTTTCCCGCTAATTTCCATTTTTGTTCGCAATTTTTTTGTACATTGGCTATGTTTCGACCCAAAGGTGTGATATACCAGCCGGAACCAAATCGTAGTTGTGCCTTGTTAAACCAAACCACAAGAATCATGGAAAAATTTTTGATCATTTTTAACCACGAGCCCTACGACTCAACGGATGTAACCTGGAATGGCCTTCGGCTTGCCGAGGCCCTGGTGAAAAGGGGTTCCATCGTAAGGATTTTCTTGATGAACGATGCGGTAGATCTGGCCAGAGATGCCTGCAAACCACCGGAAGGCTATGACCACGATTTGTCTCAAATGTTGCGTGAACTGATTGCCAGGGATGTTCAGGTGGAAGTTTGCGGTACCTGCATGTCCCGTTGCGGCATTTACAGGAATCAGCCCTACTTTGCCGGTGCCAACAAATCGACCATGACCTTTTTGGCCGAATGGGTGGCAGACAGCAGCAAAGTTTTAACATTTTGAATCAAAGAGCCTCCTTTTTGGCAGGCTAAAGTGGCAAACGGACCGGTTGAATCCCTCCGGCGAGGACTGTTACTGGGGGAAAATGACAACTGTTTTCAGTGAAGGTTTGTCCCCTCCCGGATAAATTTCCATCTCTGAGTTTCATTTTCGGTAAATGAACCCGATTTCCTATCTTTGCGCCCTGAAAGATGTTTTTTGAGCGAGGTTAGTCGATCACCGGCAGAACCGGAGAATAATTTCCTGCGATGAAGATTACTTTTTTCTTCCAGACGTGCGGTGAGATTTTTTTATCAGGCCGCCTTGACTCAACGGGAGATCCTTGAATTTTACACCAGAACATAGATTAAGCTATTCCAACAAATGAGCAATTTTAAGAGAACCCTGATCACTTCCGCCTTGCCCTATGCCAATGGCCCCGTTCACATCGGTCATCTTGCAGGGGTGTATGTCCCTGCAGACATTTATGCCCGTTACCTTCGGCTCAAGGGGGAAGAGGTCCTCTTCATTGGCGGTTCAGATGAGCACGGTGTCCCAATTACACTCAAGGCAAAGAAGGAGGGAACGACACCCCAGGCCATCGTCGACAAATACCACGGAATGATCAAGGATTCCTTTGCAAAATTTGGCATCTCCTTCGACGTCTATTCCCGCACCAGTGCGAAAGTTCACCACGAAACGGCTTCCGAATTTTTCAAGGTGCTGTACGATAAGGGGGCATTCATCGAACAAACCTCCGAACAATTTTTCGATCAGGAGGCCAATCAATTTCTGGCCGATCGCTACATCACGGGTACCTGTCCGAAATGTGGCTTCGAAAAAGCCTATGGCGACCAATGTGAAAGCTGCGGCACCTCTCTCAATGCAACAGATTTGATTAACCCCAAGTCGATGCTCAGCGGCAATGTCCCGGTCATGAAGGAGACCAAACATTGGTACTTGCCTTTGGATCAGTACGAACCCTGGCTGAAAGATTGGATACTGGAAGGCCACAAAGAGTGGAAGCCCAATGTTTATGGGCAGTGCAAGTCGTGGATTGATGGCGGACTCAACCCTCGTGCGGTAACCCGTGACCTCGACTGGGGCGTTCCTGTACCCGTGGAGGGCGCAGAAGGAAAAGTGCTTTATGTTTGGTTTGATGCACCGATCGGTTACATTTCTGCCACCAAGGAACTTACTTCCGACTGGAAAAAATACTGGAAAGATCCCGAAACCAGAATGCTCCATTTCATCGGGAAGGACAACATCGTCTTTCACTGCATCATCTTCCCGGTGATGCTGAAGGCCGAAGGCTCTTTTATCCTTCCGGAGAATGTGCCGGCCAATGAGTTCCTCAACCTGGAGGGGGATAAAATTTCCACTTCCCGCAACTGGGCGGTCTGGTTGCACGAGTACCTGGAGGAGTTTCCCGGCAAGGAGGATGTATTGAAATACACCCTTACGGCCAATGCCCCTGAGACCAAGGACAACGACTTTACCTGGAAGGATTTCCAGGCACGCAACAACAGCGAGCTGGTGGCCATTCTGGGCAATTTTGTGAACAGGGTGCTGGTGCTCACAAACAAATATTACGAGGGAGTTGTTCCCGCTGCCGGGATACTTGAACCCCAGGACGAGGAGGCTTTGTTGACATTGGTGCAATTGAAATCCGACATTGAAAAGGCCCTGGATACTTTTCACTTTCGCGAAGCCCTGAAACTAGCCATGGAGATGGCCCGTCTCGGCAATAAGTACCTGGCCGATCAGGAGCCCTGGATCCTGGTCAAAACAAATCCGGAACGGGTGAAAACAGTGATGCACATCTGCCTGCAGATCACCGCCAATCTCACCATCGCTTTCGAACCGTTTCTTCCGTTTACGATGAATAAACTTCGCACATTCCTGAATCTGGAGAAACAACCCTGGGGCAATCTGGGAAGCAGAAGTCTGCTGAAGACAGGTGATCGCGTAAATACCCCAGAACTGCTCTTCGAAAAAATAGAGGATGACGCCATCCAGCGTCAGGTAGACAAACTCCTGGCTACCAAAAAATCAAATGAGCAGGAACAGGTAATTGTGGCCCCTGCCAAACCACACATCGAATACGACGACTTTGCGAAGATGGATATCCGCACAGGCACCATTGTTGCCGCAGAAAAGGTAGCCAAGACCAAGAAACTCATGAAGCTGACCATCGATACCGGAATTGACCAGCGAACGGTGGTTTCGGGCATCGCCGAACATTATGAACCGGAGCAGGTCATCGGTCAGCGGGTCTCCATCCTTGTCAATCTGGAACCCAAAAACCTCAAGGGAATTGATTCCCAGGGAATGATCCTGATGGCAGAAAGCCGGGAAGGGAAGCTTGTTTTCGTTGTTCCGGGTGAGCCCATCAACGATGGTGCCGAGATCAAATAGCCGAAAAAGAGAGGTCCGGCCCCATCACTTTCTGAATTAAATCGATAGAAATTTGGTTTGCTGATCAAAATGTACTGTTATCCTTCCTATCCAACTGATCGTTGAGGATAATCAGTTGTCTGGTGATTTTTTGAATTGTTTGGTTTAATTTTCTTGTTTTTCATCCTTTGGGCTGTTATTCTTGCACTTAGAGAAGATGATAAACAACACTTTACCATGCAAGAAAAAATCTCTCCGCGAATCTTTCCGGCAAAATCATTTTGGATGTTAATCGGTTCTTCATTTGTTTTGAGCCTCCTGTTCAGTTGCACAAAAGATGAAACCAGTTCGGCCAATACAACCGCCACCACCTCTTCGACCTCCGCCGACACCGCTACCGGAGGTAACTATGCCCAGAGCAGCGGAACAATTTCAAAATCAGGACAGACGTATAGCTCCTCAACGACCGATCTATCGACCGTAAAAGTTTCAGTAGGAACGCTGAACCTTTCGAATTCGACGGTCTCCTCCAGCGGAAACTCCTCTTCCCTCGATAACAGCAGCTTTTATGGTTTGAATGCGGTTATCCTGGCCTACAACGGAACCATCACCTCAACCGGGAATACGATCAGTTCAACAGGCTCGGGGGCCAATGGAATCTTCGCTTACGGCACCGGGGTGGTCACCTCCTCCGGCGATGTCATCAACTGCACCGGACAGGGGGGCCACGCTGTGATGTGCAGCGGGGGAGGTACCCTGACTGCCACCAACCTGACTGCCACAACTTCAGGGGCAAATTCGGGTGCCATTGCCACCGACCGGGGAGGAGGCACCATCACTGTGACAGGAGGAACCATCGTCACCAAAGGAGCCGACTCGCCGGGAATCTACTCGACAGGTGTCATCACGGTATCTGGTGCGACCATCACTGCCTCTGGTGCGGAAGCTGCGGTCATTGAGGGATCAAATAAAATCATCTTGTCAACGACCAGTCTCTCCTCCAGCTTTGCCAACAAATGGGGTGTGATGGTATACCAGAGCATGTCGGGCGACGCATCGGGCGCCAATGGCTATTTCACCATGACTGGTGGCACGCTGGCCTATACCTCCTCTTCAGGCCCCTTGTTTTACATCACCAACACGACGGGAAACATCAACCTGACGGGTGTGACGCTCAGTGCCGCATCGGGTGTGCTCCTAAAGGCCGCCTCCGGAAGTTGGGGAACGGCAGGATCCAACGGAGGCATTGCCAATCTGACCACTTCCGGCCAAACGCTTACCGGGAATATGGAGGTGGATGGTTACAGTACCCTTGCTCTCTCCCTAACGAACGGTTCCACTTTGTCGGGAACCATCAACGGCGCAGCCACGGCCAAATCGGTCAGCGTGAACCTTGACGCGAAGAGCAGCTGGAAGGTAACGGGGAATTCCCGAATCACAACGCTTTCGGATGCTGGTGGTATTTCGGGCAGTTCGGTCAGCAACATCGTGGGCAATGGATTCAATGTCTATTATAAATCCGCTTCCAATACCGCTTTGAACGGATTGACCTATTCCTTATCCAACGGAGGGCAGTTGATCCCCTACTAGATTTTGAAAATTTGGTGGGCTCAGCATCAATTTCGTGAGGCAGACAGGTCGGCGGCAAAGGAATCAACTTTCGCCCCGGCCAAAACCTGTCTGACTCCCCGCACCTCTTTCTGGTGTGCCTATTGTGGTGTAACCATTATCCGCATCCCAATCGTTCGGCCAATCCAAAATCGAAAATCTGTCCTGTCATCCGATCGTCTCTTTTGAGGCAATCGTATCGATCTCTTTTTCCCATTTGGCCACTACCACAGTCGCCACGGCATTTCCGATCAGGTTGGTGATGGCACGGGCCTCACTCATGAATCGGTCTATCCCCAGTATCAGCGCAAGAGAAGCTACCGGCACCGTCCCTACCACAGGGAGGACAGCAGCCAATGTGATGAATCCGCTTCCGGTAACCCCGGCAGCCCCTTTGGAAGTAATCAGCAGGACCATCAGCAGCGTGATCTGGTGATAAATATCGAGTGGCGATCCTGTTGCCTGGGCCAGAAATACGGCGGCCATGGTTAGGTAAATGGATGTTCCGTCGAGGTTGAAGGAGTAACCAGTCGGAACCACCAGACCGACCACAGAACGGGAGCAGCCAATCTTCTCCATCTTTTCCATCAGACCCGGAAGTGCTGCCTCGGAGGAGGAGGTTCCCAAAACAATTAAAATTTCTTCCTTGATGTATTTCAGCAACCGAATGAGCCGGTATCCTGTCAGCTTTATCACCGAACCCAAAACCAAAACGATGAAGATGATGCAAGTGGTATAAAAGGAGAGCATCAGCTGACCCAGCGATGCCAGGGAGCCCAGTCCATATTTCCCTATGGTAAAGCTCATGGCCCCGAAAGCACCCAGCGGTGCCACCTTCATGATGATTTTGATCACGCCGAAAAGACCTGATTCCAGTGATTTGATCCCTCTCAGAAAAGGAGCCGCCCTCTCGCCGACATTGGATAGCGCAAATCCTAAAAGTACGGAAAAGAGCAGTACCTGCAGGATATTGCCTTCTGCAAGTGCGCTGACAATGTTTTCGGGGATGATGTTCGTGAAAAAATCTACCACTCCGTGCCCTTGTGCCGGCTTTACAAATTTCGCGACAGCCGATTGGTCCAGTGTCAATGGATCGATGTGCATCCCTGCACCGGGCTGAAATAAATTCACGATGATCAGCCCGATGATCAGTGCAAGGGTGGAGATGATCTCAAAATAGATGATGGCTTTAAATCCGACCCTGCCAACCTTCTTGGTGTCCTGCATGCCCGCAATACCCGTCACGACCGTGGCAAAAATGATGGGGGCGATCATCATCTTGACCAACTTGATGAAGCCATCCCCAAGGGGCTTCATGGTTTCGGCAATTCCGGGTTGAAATACGCCGAGCAGCACCCCCAGCAGGATGGCCACAATGACTTGGAAATAAAGACCCTTGAACAGTTTTATCACGGATATCAGGTGTTGGAAAATTTCCTCAAGTTACTATAATGGAGTCTAATGCAATACCATGGTGCCCCCCATGTCCTCCAGGGCAATTCCTTTCGTCTCCGGCATCATCTTCCAGACGTAGAGCAACTGAAGCACCATCATGAAAGCAAAAAATCCAAAGATGAAGGATCCCGGCAGATGGGTGGCAAAGAAGGGAAAAACCTGCGCAACCAATGCCGCGAAAACCCAATGGGTCAATGAGCCGAAAGAGGTACCGCTTGCGCGGACGGAATTGGGAAATAGTTCGGAAAGAAAGACCCATATGACGGCTCCCTGTCCGATGGCGTGTGAGGCAATGAAGAGAAATACATAATAGACGATTGCACTGTGGTCGGTGCCGTTGAAGGAGACGGCAATCATGGAAAGTGAAAAAATATACCCGAATGACCCGATAAACATCAGGGTCCTTCTTCCAAAACGATCGATCAGGTACCAGCCGGTGAGAGTAAACAGCAAATTGACAACCCCTATTCCTACCGTCGAAAGGAGTGCGCCATTTCTGGCAATTCCAGCCATCTCAAATACTTTGGGCGCAAAATAGATGATGGCATTGATGCCCGATAGCTGGTTGAAGAAAGCGATCAGAAAAGCCAGTATCAGCGGTCTTAGAAATTTTTTGCTGAAGAGGGATTCCCTGACCGCGGAGACAGATGCCTTTATCTCATCGATCAGATGGTCGGAAGCCTCACCGGTCAGGGCCAGCACCCTTTTGGCCGCTTCATCATCTTTTTTGTAGAGGACCAGCCACCTGGGGGTCTCCGGGGTGAAAAGCATCAGGGTCGAAAAAACGAGGGAGGGCAAGGCAACGACTCCCAGCATCCAGCGCCAGTCGTTGACTCCACCTACCCCCTGCAAAAGGTAATTGGAAAAATAGGCAATCAGGATCCCGGTTACTACGTTCAACTGGAAGGAGATCACCATCCGTCCACGGTATTTGGGAGGGGCAATTTCGGAAATATAGACAGGGGCGACCACCGAGGAGGCACCTATACTCAATCCACTCAGAAAGCGGAAGAACATAAACAGATACACGTTGACCGACAATGCAGCACCAATCGAAGTAATGAAGAAGAGTACGCCGATCCAGATCAGCGACTTTTTCCTGCCGATTTTGTTTGCCGGTATGTTTCCCAGAGCAGCGCCAAAGGCCGTACCGTAAAGGGCCATGGCGATGGCGGTGCCGTGCAGCCAGTCATTGAGGCCCCACAACCGCTGAATGGCCTGTTCTGCACCGGAAATCACGGCAACGTCAAGTCCGAAAAGAAATCCGCCCAAACCAACGGTGATGGACCACAAGGCAAGTCGTCTGTTCATAAATAAAGATATAGAATGGTTAACTTGTGAAAAGTAAGAAAATATATGCTTCCCGCAAAAAAAACTCACCGGGTGACTCTGAGTCACCCGGTGAGGGGGATATAAAAGAGATTAAAGATACAGATTAACAGTGTTTTATTCTGATTTTCATTTTACAACAATGAGGCTCAACGGCAGTACTCCGTTGTTGCCCAATGCGGCGATGTACCTGACCTCGCTTTCCGTGTAATTGCCTGTGATGGAACAGTTGCCTCCTGAGATCACAGACCTCACTACAGGTGCAGCAAGAACCTTGTTGTCGAGGACGATGGCTATGGCATGGTTGATATTCCGTTTTGTCACATCTTCCCACAAAGCCACCGCAGATGGTTTCAGTTTAATTGATGTATCGTTGTACCTGGCGGATTTTTCCTGGTTGTATTTGACGCTTTCAATCTCGGAACCAACTACAACGGCCCCTATCCCCTCCTTGGTTTTTAAGGCATACAAGCAGCATGCTGCCTTCTCCTGCTGGTCCCACACAAATTTACAATCCTGGACGGGTCCATATTTGCCAAGGTAACTGTCTACCCTGGTCATGCCCGCTTCAGAGGTGCATCCAAGTCTGGCATCACTGGAGCGGTTACTTTTGCTTTCGAGAAGTGAAAATAGCGTAGAATCTCCTTTTAGCAGTTCGAGCACACCCGCACGATCGTAGGTTTCATAAAAGGCCATTTCTCCTTTTTGGGTAAGCAGGCTTTCTACCATTTTCAAATCAGGGATATTGTCTGCGCTGACGCGGATCTGGTTCTTGCCGGGCAGGATAGTCACCTCAAATTTCTCCGGACTGAAATCAGCCAGTCTGGCGGAAATGATTTTGACGGATTGTTCAAGTTGTTGCACCGATGCTTTTCCGTCTGAAGCCTGAATGAGGAGGCTGCTTTGTTTGAGAGCGCTGTTGGTGAATGCCGGCTTCATAATGCCGAACACAAAAATGGCGATGAATGTGTACAATATGGTTTTCATGATTCAATGATTTTAAGTTAAATGAAATTGCCTCCCTCCCTCCGGGGAGGTGGAAATAAATGTAAAAATGCTGGAATGTTAACCTAAAATCGGGAGTTCTTCAGCGTCGGGGGGTGGAATTCGAAGACAAATCGATTTGCGGTTGAAGATGGTCTTGATCAAAAGTTCCTTTTTTTCAAGCTGAGATAGGCTATGTGCATTGGCACGTTCGGCTGCAAACAACCGGAAAGTTTCACAGAAGAGCGTCAAATGGGTGGAATAGCGCAAGGACCGGCAACTGCTTTGAACATCCGGAATTTGAATGACATCCGCCGGCACGGCCCTGGCAGCCGTCAACGTCAACTCGCTTTTGAACTGCGCCTGGGCAGAAAGGGAGAGCCGATCCCTCATGGTGGCGGAGACGGATGTGAGCAACAAGAAGAACAGAACCGCAAAAAACAGGGCTCCAAAATAGTTGGTTCTTTCTTCTTCCCAATGGATCATGTTACAAAGATAAAGAATATTCAAATCCGTTGTCCCCGGAAGAAAATTCAGGATCAGTGATTTTCGTCTCTGAAAAGTTTGTCGGAGATAAACCGGACCGGATACCAGGCTGCCAGAAAACCGATGAGGGAGACGGAGACCAGAATCAAAAACACGTCGGAGGCTACAATCTTCATCGGATAGGCATCTATGATGAAGGAGGAGGCTTTCCCGGAGAGTTTGACCAGCCCGAAAGAAATCTGCACCTGACAGAGGGCGAGTCCGGCCACGGTACCGAGTACGGCTCCCAGAAAGGAGATGAGCCATCCCTCAAACAGGAAGATGTTCCGGATGGTGCGTTTGTCGGCTCCCATGCTCTGCAGAATGGCAATGTCCTCTTTCTTGTCCAGGATCAGCATGGTGAGGGAACCCACGATGTTGAAGGAGGCAATGACCAGAATCAGGATCAGAATCAGGTAGGTGGCATATTTCTCGCTCAGCATGGTTTTGTAGAGGTAATCGTGCTGCTGATACCGGTTTTTGATTTCATACTCCCTTTCCAAGCAGGGCTGAGATGGCGGCAATGGCTTTTTTTTGAGATATCCCCTCTTTCAGCTTCAGCTCGATGGAGCTCACCTTTTCGGGCTGTTCGAACAGTTCCCTGGCAAAGCCGATGGGCACGACGATGTATTTGGTATCGATCTCCTGCTGAATGGAGAAGATGCCGGAGGGATAAATCAGCTTCTGGTTAAAACTCCCGGTAGGCAACAGGGAGCTCTCCCTCCCTTTTTTTGGGACATACACGCTGATCGGCTCCATCTGTTGAATGCCTATTGCCAGATTGTAGGCAATGCCCTCTCCAAGTACGGCATAGTTGTTGGACGCATCTTTCAGCTTGAATTCACCCTCAGTCAGCATGGAATCGATGCCCGAAAATTTCAGGTAGGCTTCGCCTACCCCCTTGATGGTTGCAAAGACCTGACGGTCCCTGTTGCGGAGCAGTGCATTGTCCTCCACAATCTCCGCATAATTGGCAACCTCCGGCATACGGCGAAGTTCATCGAAAGCAGGAGCCGTGGCCGAAAACATCTTTCCCTCCCTGACGGTGATGCTGATTTCCGGATCGAAGGAGGAGAAGAGCGATTTGATCAGCGAATCGAAGCCATTGAATCCAGATAATCCAATGATCAGTCCCATGGTTCCCACCACCAGTCCGCCCACGGAGATGGCCGAGATCAGGTTGATCAGGTTGGTCTTCTTGCGGGAAAAGAGGTAACGGCGGGCGATGTAAAAGGAGAAGTTCAAGGGATGGAAAGTTTAACTGTGCTAAAAAATACTGGTAAAACTGATCCTGACTCCATTCAGTTCACCTGAATGAGTTTCAGTGGTTCCCCATCGTAATATTATCTAATTCTTTTGATATCTCTATCGCTTCATTGATTATTTCATTGGGATAATCGTTTATTTGAAGTATCCTGATGGCGTTTCTGTTCCTGAGTTTTCCCTCTTTTAATTTGAAATCAAAATCAATTGACTTGTTGTCTATTTTTTCGCTGAAATGGTACAAAACATACTCCTCCTTCAACAAATCTGCCAATTCGATGTCGTGCGTCGAGACGAAAACGATGTTATCAGACTTCGCCAAATAGGATAAAACTGCCTTGCCTGCGGAAATGCGTTCGACCGTGTTGGTCCCCTTGAAAATCTCATCCAGCAGAAACAAATTGGGCTTGCTGCTTCTTCCATGTTGAATCATCTCTTTGATGGTCAACACCTCTTCAAAGTAGTAGCTTTTGTCATTCATCAAATCATCGCTGATTCGAATGGCAGAAAAAATACAAGGTTCTTGGCAATGAAAATTTCTCCGCGAAACAGGTATTCAAGGACAATCCGGTAATGGCGTTGATTCCAATTGTGCGGATGAAGGAGGTTTTTCCGGACATGTTGGAACCTGTCAGCAGGATGGATTGCCCTTTTACCTGGATTGAATTTGATACACAATTGAGGATGAAAGGGTGGTAAACCTCTTTTGCATCCAGCAACTGATTGGAATTGGTAATTTCCGGAATGCAATATTGATCGAGCCCACTTCTCAGGGATGCGATGGATATCAGAAAATCCGCATAACCCACGAAGGAAAAGAGCTCTTCCATCTCCTTTCTTTTGGCATCCAATTGTTTCAAAACCCCAAATAAAAAGAGTGGTTCCAGCAGGAAAAGAATTTTGAAGAACTCCAGCACTGCCCAAAAGATGATTTCCACATCGCTTTCAAGTTTGGAGGTGAGTTTGAAAAACGACATTTTGTTTCTCACCTTGTCGATCGCAGCAATGGAGTTCTC
>TBL_comb47_HYPODRAFT_10003586_pt1 | contig 18264 bp, 18 predicted proteins | sample TroBogypolimnion_40_FD_10682 | JGI IMG/M metagenome (IMG submission 10682)
TTTACCGAAGTATTGTATTCTAACAATCAACAATAAAGATAATGTTATAATATAAGGAGAGTAAGATGGAAAGCCCGATGCCTATCCATGATCCAGCATAATCAATTCTCTTCAAAAGATTTGAACACAATTCGTCAGCTCTCTTCCAAAGAATTTATTCCTATGTGTCATTACAAACCTTTATGCCTGTCTATCCTCCTCGCCACTTTCTGTCTCTTATGCACTTTATACATTGAAGCCCAAACTTCGGCCCCCTATGTTTCAAAGGTTTGGGTTGCAGATCAAGGGGACGGAACCTACAAAAATCCAATCATCAATGCGGATTACTCTGACCCCGATGTGATAAGGGTGGGAAATGACTATTACATGATATCTTCAAGTTTCAATTGTGTACCTGGCATACCCATTCTGCATTCTAAGGATATGGTAAACTGGAAGCTGGTCAATTATGCACTGAAGCGACTTGTTCCTGAAGATATTTTCTCCAGACCCCAACATGGCAAAGGTGTTTATGCCCCTTGTATCAGGTATCACAAAGGTGAGTTTTTTATATTCTGGCCAGATCCGGATTCGGGTATTTATATGACCAGAACCAAGGATCCTTTGGGTGAATGGGAACCATCCGTATTGGTGAAAGCGGGTAAAGGATTAATTGATCCCACTCCGCTATGGGACGATGACGGGAAAGTGTATTTGGCATTTGCTTGGGCTAAAAGCCGTACCGGATTTAATAGTGTCATAACAGTGAATGAGTTGAATGCATCCGCCAACAAGGTCATTGGAGCTGACGTGCTGGTTTATGATGGTTTAGTTCATGGTGATAATATTATTGAAGGTCCGAAATTTTACAAACGAAATGGATATTATTACATCTTCGCTCCGGCAGGAAGTGTGGAGACAGGTTGGCAAGTAATCTTGCGTTCCAAAAATATTTACGGCCCATACGAAAATAAAATTGTTCTCGCCCAAGGAAAAACGGACATCAACGGCCCCCATCAAGGGGCTTGGGTTGAGTCTCCAAACGGGGAATCGTGGTTTTTTCATTTTCAGGATAAGGGAGTTTATGGTCGAGTAGTCCATTTACAGCCAATGAAATGGATATACGATTGGCCAATTATAGGATTTGATTCTGATCATGATGGTTGTGGCGAACCTGTTCTGACGCATGAAAAACCAAACGTTGGTAAAACTTACCCTTTACAAACAGTTAAAGAAAGTGACGAATTTGAAGATGAGAAAATAGGAATACAATGGCAATGGCCCTGTAATCCCAGTCATTTTTGGGCACAACCTTCCCGATTGGGGTTTTTGCGGATGACAGCTGAATTTACACCGCCGGATTTTGTGAATTTTTGGAGCGTATCAAACCTTTTACTCCAAAAAATACCTGCGGAGGAATTTTCGGCTACCACAAAACTTGAGTTTAAATCTGAAGTAGTTGGTGAAAAGGCAGGACTTGTAGTAATGGGTCGCGATTATGCAACCCTTTCTTTGGTAAAAACAGGAACCGGATATGCACTGGAGCAATCTGTTTGTATTGATGCTGAAAAGCAAAACCCGGAGAAAATTGTCAAAAAAATTGATTTTGAAAAAAATCAGATCTATCTTCAGGTACAGATGAAAAACAAAGGAATTTGCATCTTTAGGTACAGTGTGGATGGCAAAGAATATGCAACTCTGCCAGAAATATTTACTGCACGTCAAGGCAAATGGATAGGGGCAAAAGTAGGCTTATTTTGCGTTAACCCTTTGAAGAGTGGAGTAAGGGGACATGCTGATGTGGATTGGTTCAGAGTAGATAAGTAGGCAACTGCCTGCAAAATCTAATCAACGGATCATCTTATTAATTTCATCGCTTTCATCAAATGATATTTGCACGGGCAAAGTTTCATCTCGCATTAGCATGAGAAGCTGGAGGATCATTACGGCAAATGAAAATCAAATGATAAACTTGTGAAAAATTTTCTTTCAATCTTGATAACATTTTTAATTTTTTGTTGCTTCATTCAATGCAATAACGGCACCTCCGACATAGCTCCAGAAGTTAAATTCCCAGTGGAGAACTATGAGAAAAAATTGAAAGAGATCTCCACCTTCCCAATAGGTGCTGCAATGAGTTTTAGCACATTTAGTAATTCATCCTCTCTGAATATTGTAAAAGAGGAGTTTAATAGTATTACCTGTGAGAACGCCATGAAGATTGCAGCCACGCAGCCAACAGCAAATGGGTTTGATTTTTCACAGGCAGATTCTATTGTAGCCTTTTCTCTGCGACAGGGAAAACGAATTCATGGACACACGCTGATATGGGGAAATTCTTTACCCTCTTGGGTTACCAATTTCAAAGGGGATTCGTTGGCGTGGGAAAATTTAATGAAAACCAGAATCCAGACAATGGTTACACATTTTAAAGGTAAAGTAAAATCATGGGACGTCGTTAATGAAGCTTTTAATGACGACGGATCCTTACGGCGATTTGCATTAAACAGTTCGCAAAAAGACAATTTATGGTGCCAAAAACTTGGTTTTGACTTCATTGCTCGATGTTTTCAATATGCGCATGAAGCCGATCCTGATGTAATGCTATTTTACAACGATTATGGGCAGGAATATAGTTCAAAGAAAAATAGCGCGATCATTGCCATGGTTTCAGAATTTAAACGTAGAGGAATCCCTATTCACGGAATCGGAATACAAATGCACACCAACTTGGAGCGACCTGACTTGGACATTAAAAATGCAATTCAGATTATGGCATCAACAGGACTTATTATTCACATCTCCGAATTAGACATCTCCATAAATAAATCTCAAACATTAAGCCAACCAACAGATAATTTGCTGGAACAACAAAAACAAAAATACAAGAGTATCGCCGAATATTTTAAGCTGGTGCCGTCATCTCAACGCTATGGTATTACCATGTGGGGTATTACCGATGCAACTACTTGGATTTCTAATGACTGGCCTTTACTTTGGGATAAAAACTATGAAAAGAAACCAGCGTACTCAGGCTTTTCTGAAGGATTAAAATAACCATCTCAGTTAAATTGCTTTTTAATCTTTGATTCGTATAATTTATTTATATCACTGTCCCCTCAGAAAATATAATTAACATATTTGTAATGAAAAGAATTTCAATTTTATTATTCGTATTAGTCTTTTATGCAGAAGGTGTACTAGTTGCACAGGAAATTTCTAAGATGAAGTTATTTCTTCTAATAGGTCAATCAAATATGGCAGGACGAGGAAAAATTGAAATGCAAGACACAGTTTTCTACCCTGGAGTTCTGTCGTTAAACAAAGACTTGAAATGGATACCTGCCCGTGATCCTATCCATTTTGACAAAAATGAGGCTGGTGTTGGTTTATGCAGGACTTTTGGAATCGAGATGCAAAAATACTATCATCGAATAGATTCACTCGATTGTTTTTCAGTTGGACTAATACCATGTGCTGTTGGTGGAACAGATATTGACAAGTGGCAGCCAGGAGGCTATGACGCCAATACAAATACCCATCCCTGGGAAGATATGGTAAAGCGCGTAAACTATGCAAAGCAAAATGGCGAAATTGCGGGTATACTTTGGCTACAGGGGGAAGGTGATTCAAACCGGGATAAGAGCAAATTATACAAGGACAAATTGCTCAATTTGATAACTCGCGTTCGTCTCCTTGGCGGGAACAAGAATACGCCATTTTTATGCGGCGAACTTGGTCGTTTTTTTGTCAAAAAGCAAATGAAAGAAGGGAAATCTGACGCAGCACAAGTGATTAAAACTACTAAAAAAATAATGCAAAAAGGCACAAACACTGCCTTTGTTTCGAGCAAAGGACTTACTGACAGGGGCGATAAACTACACTTTGATGCCAAATCATGTCGAGAACTCGGACATAGGTATGCAATTGAGTATCAAAATTTAATGAAACACGCTTTACAAAATAAAAATTGACATGAATTTTTGAAAATCAATATCTTATAGTCAGTTACAAATTGGCAATTAGATACAATTACCAGGAAAAAAGGCAACAAGTCAGTAACAATCTACTTTTAAATTTGTAATAGTCGCTACTAAATCTGCCAGAAAGGGATTTCAATCCGTTTAAAAATAAACGAACTTGGGTGCTAATATTTTCAGCAGTAAACCCCCAAATTCCCCTAAATCCTGGCGTCATCCTGGCGTAAAAAAGAAAACACCTACAAGTCGAACTTGTAAGTGTTTGATTTTGAGGGTGGGCCCAGTAGGGCATGATCCTACGACCCCCTGATTATGAGTGGGAGGTCTAAACAATTTTCGTATTCCACTGGTTGATACAGGTTAACACTGGTTGTCATTTACACTTTTTAATTTCCACTGGTTAACACTGGTTGTTGTAAAACCTGGCGGATTTCCTGGCGGGTTTATAAATCCAAAATTTGATTCCCAAACTTTCATCGAAATTCATTTTAACTACGCCACATTATGGCATACCTCCCAAATACCTTTGGTTCAAAAAAATGGAGGAGATGAAAAATGCTGAAAATGAAATATTGAAAGAATTTGTCGATCATGACATGGAATTGCCATTAGACTTGGGGAAAACCGCATCAAATCAACCTTTTACTATTGATTTGGTTAAAATGCCACATATACTCATGGGAGGTACAAGTGAACAAGAAAGTTCTACAATCCTCAATGCAATTATCAAATCACTTGCGAACAAGAAGAATCCTTCTCAACTCAAATTTGCATTTATTACTTCTAAAAATGCCAATCTGATCGAACTTTCAACAATCAACAAAACCTATATTTTCAAAACAAGAGATAATAATGATTTGAGTTATAAAGATAAACCGAATTCAATGAGTATGTTGTTTGCCGTAATTATAGAAATGGACGTTCGGTATGAGTTTCTCAAAAAAGCGCAAGTCAGAAACATAAAAGAATACAATAGCAAATTCAATCGAAAAATGTTGAAATCTGAAAAGGGACATGGCTACATGCCATACATCGTCGTTTTGATTGACGAATTTGCCACCCTTATCACAACCCACCAGAAGGAATTTGAATTTTGTGTTGGGCGTATTGTTCTATTATCAAGGGCAGTAGGTATTCACCTGATAATTAATACCCAGGTATTATCTTCATTAGTAATCAATGATCGTATCAAATCTCATTTCCCAGCAAGAATTGCCTTTAAAGTTACTTCTACCGAAGAATCCAATATCTTGCTAGATTCTCCAATCGCTAATGAACTACATGATACGGGAGAGATGCTTGTATTGATTGAAAAAAGATTTAAAAAGATTCAGTATCAATGAGCATAAACCAATGCCAAAATCTCATGATATTCATTTATAAAAGTTAATTAAGTTTCAGACTCATTAACCTATGTCCCATTTTTACCTTGATTCCAAATACCTTTTGAACAAAAATTATTGACAATATGGTAACAACTGAAGATAAGGAAAGGGATGAGTTTGTCGCCAAAATGGAGCAACTCTCCCTCCCGGAATTGGAGGAACTGATCAAGGAGCAATTCATAATATTCCAAAAAAGTTGCAATCGCAAGGATTGGAAATTGGATATGTGTCTCTGTCAGAGAAAATACCTGATCAATTCAAACTTCAAATTTACGCCGAAGGTAGTCAGTCATATTGAGCGGATCAACCGGATTTTGACGGAAAGTACAGCCAGAGTGCTGGAGCGTTCCAGACTTCTTTATAAACAGATGGTACGGCTCATACAACAGGGCGACAACTTTCTGGACGATTTTAATGTGGATGGCTCTATAAGTGCAAGTTTTAATGGTGAAGCCTCTGTGTTAATCCTCGATGAAGATGAAAACTATGGACAATCGGATTACATTTCCATGGCAGAAATTCTGAACTATATGCTACTTGATTTTGAAAATTTGCGGGCGTTTTACTTTTCTTACGATGGCAATCCTGAAAGTCGGGAAATTGATGAGGATCGTTTCAAAGACGACATGTTGGAGCTCAATTGGAACATCGAAATACTGAGTTCACCAGAACTGAGTTCTATCAACTATTTCTGTTATGCTTCCCACATCCTGTTTTGTGATTCAGAATATTCCATTTCAGATGCGATCCGTGTAAACGATATTTGGAATGAGGTAAAAGTGATTCATCAGAATTGGGGTGAGAAAATAGTCTGAACCACTGATTTGGGTGACTAAAGTGATTACATTGAATATAGAATTTCACATTTTTCCATAGTGGCCAATTTTGCTTAAAGTGGTTCAATATTTTTGACTACGCCACATTATGGCTTTATTGCCTGATACATTTGATTTAAAAATACCATGAAGGAGATCAATGCGATGAATGATGTTGCCGAAAATTGCAATGAATTTTTATCCAACTATCGGCTGCCATCACCAAAAGACATCATGAATTACTTTTGCCATAGTCCCGGAAAGTTAATTGTTATAGGAGCAAGGCCTGCAATGGGAAAAACCGGGTTAATGCTATCCTTGATTAATGAACATAATGATAATGCGGTCCTTGCATATACACTCGAACTGTCAGAATCGAAACTGATTAAACGTTTGGAGAATATTTCAAAAGAGAAATCGACCCATCTTCCATTTTTCTTTTCCGTACCTGAATCCTCGCAATGGTTTGGTTCAAAACCTAGTTTATTTATAAACTATTCAAAATCTATTGATCTTGAGAAGGTTCGGTCCATCCTTGTTGAGCAACAAAATGACGTGCCTGTAAAGGTCGTTTTTATTGACTATTTCCAGTTACTTAAAGATACGGATACCAAATGTTTGAACCAATTAAAGCAATTTGCCGAAGAATTTAAGGTTGCCATGGTTGTTTTGAGTCAGGTAACTAAAGACATCAATGACAATCCTGTGCAAAAACCCAAATTGCATGGCTTCATGGTAAACGATCTGGAAACTTCAATGGTAGATGAAATTTATTACCTGGTCAGGCCAAATTACCATGACATCAGGGAAGATGAGTGGGGGTATAGCATGAAGAATCAAGCAATAATTCATTGCCTCAAAGGATCCTTTCAGGAAAATAGGATGCTCTTGAAGTTTAACAAGAAAAACTCAGGATTTCAGCAGTCGGATATATTTGAAATTTTTATGAAAACAAAGAAAAAATACAAAAAAACCCATGCTTGAAAATTGGAAAGAATTCCATGCTGAAATAGAAAAATTGTCCTTATCCGAACTGGAGATGATGATTAAGGATTTATACAAAGTATTTCCAAAAAAATCCACACCAAATTACGACAAGCTAAAAACCTGTTTGCATCACCGCAAGAACCTGATAAACAATAATTTCAAATTTACTCCCGAAGCAGTCAAACATATTGTGCGATTTAATACGATGCTTATGGAAGCCAGGGCAAAAGTGTTGAGCCGATCTAATCTTCTTTACCAGCAGATGCTCTTACTCAAACAGCAAGGGGATGACTTTCTGGACGAGTTTGAGGTAGAAGGTTTCGTGACCATCAATTTCCGCGATGAAGGAACCGTGGAAATCCTTGATGAAGATGAAAATAACGGACTATCAGATTATGTAGCAATGTCTGATGTGTTGGATTTGACCCAATCAGAAAGCCTATCTGCATTATCAGGTTTCTCATTTCGTTCTGATGACGTTGCTTATCTCCATGAATACAATGAAAAGTTTGGTTTTATTGACAGTACATTAAATGTAAATTGGAGTTTTGAACTACCTGATGCCCCCGAACTCAGCGGGATCGAATACTTCGGTTACAATTTCCACTACCTGCATTGCGATTCGGATTATTCGTTCTCAGATATTATACGGATCAAAGACGTTCGCTCTGAAGTGAAGGTAACACATACGCATTTAGGCTATAGTGTCAACCCTACTGATTAATTTGATAAGATGATTATACTGAAGAAAAAGAATTTTAAGTTGGATTTTGAATGTGACTGGAATGAATTTGGACTGGGTGTCTTAATACTCAAACCTCCTTCCCCTCGCAGTAAGTATCATGTAGGAATTTCAATTCGTCTTTTGTGGTTCTGCACAGTATTTAGATTTTGGGGAAAGAAATCAATTCCAAGTATCCTGGAGCTCCAGATGAAAACCAGACTAAAAGGTTTCACTCCTTCATTTTGGTATAAAACATTGATTGAATTTCATAATAACAAAAGCATTGATTTGATGTGGAATTGGAATAGTTTCGGAACTATGCTTTTTTACAAATCAACTGATATATGTGATTGCTCCCCGGTTAATTGTGCCAGCCTGAATATATTGTGGCTCGTTATCTTATTTGATTTCAGACACACAAGTTAAACGCATAAAAAATAACCAAAATGGAGTCAATAACGATAATAAATCGAATGTTAGCCGGGAATATCAGGTAGCAACCCGGACATGACCAGGTAATAAACTTAATTCAAACTAGAGCTGCATTCACCTAAAAATTAATTACATTCGTTTCAACCTTAACATCAGAATTACTCTTGCATTTTTTGCATTCTTTTTAAACCAAACCCCTTATATTTACCCAAATGACCGAAGAAGTACTGCTCCGCCTAATCCAAAAGTCCCAAGATCTTTCTGCCAGGTGCGAGCCTGATGACGAAGAAGCGTCAATGGCCTATGAACGTTTCGCGGAATTTCTTGAAGATTATCCCCGGCACTCCGGCCTCTCTGATAACGATGACGAAGAAAATCTTTGGGAAAACTTCAAAGAAGCGGAGGCAGAGATTGGGAATTATTGGGATGTAGCCTTTCCGGAAGACGATGACGATGATTCCATTACGGATTATTTAACAAAGACCTAAGAAATGCTTTCAAAGTCAAAATATATACGTGGCATGAATTGCCAAAAATTGTGTAGATAAATCACGATAAAGAACTATGATGAAGTCTAAAAATAATAATGAATTAGTAACATTTCTCAAGGACAATATTGAGCCTTACGAAGATGAATTTGACGGAATTATGTACAGAACTGCTGTATATTTGATAGATGGTACTTATTTGCCCTGTGTAATTTTTAAAAACGCAGAATTGAAAGTTAAAAAGTTACAGCAACATTTTAGGAATAGAAGACCTACTTGGTCTTTTGCTAAAGATTCAAGAATTTCTGATTTAGAAGTTAGTATGGAATTTTTATTAGGCAATAGAATCTCTGACCATAACATAGTCAAAATAGAAAAAAGCAAATATGCTTTTCCTAATTCAATCTTGAAACAAATTAAAGCTCCGGTACTTTCAGGTGCAGGATTTGCAGCAAAAATGAATGATGGCAAATATGTTGGATTCCACAGTAATATCGGTACAGACTATTTTTTTTCAATGCCAATCGAATATACTGTAAATAATATTGTTGAAATTATTCTTGATGGTTATGTTTTGGAGAATGGTCAGATGCAAATTACTAAATATGAAGGCACATCTACCAAATACATAAATGAAGCTGTTTTTTATGAGCCACAACTACATTTTGATTGTTACATAGAGGGACTCTAAGAAATAATTAATTCTAGATTGATTAGTTGAATTACTAAAATCTGAAACTGTTACCAGAGATGAATTGACGAATTGTGTGAGACGTTCAATTAACCAAAACCTTCCAAATATTGTACTCTAGCCTACATTATCTCTTTATTAAATCTTAATCATCATGTGCATATTCTGTGACACTGAATCAACTGAAGCAATTTTAATTTAACCCAAAAACATGTTATCCAAATCCAAATATACCCGTGGCATGAATTGCCAGAAGTCTTTATGGCTTTATGTCCATAAAAATGACCAACGTCTTATCAATGAAGCCTCAATGGCGGTTTTATCACGAGGGACAAATGTTGGCGAACTGGCTCGTGATTATTTCCCCAATGGAAAAATGGCTGTACTGGAAGATTACCCATCATATGAGTCAGCAAAGCGCACCCAGGATTTTATCAACAAAGGTATAGAGACGATTTATGAAGCAACATTTGTTTATGACAATACGCTTGTGGCTGTTGATATTCTTCACAAGGAGAATGGTAAGTGGTCTTTGTATGAAGTTAAGAGTACGAACAGTGTAAAGCCTGAACACATAAAAGATGTAGCTATTCAATATTATGTAATAAATGGCTGTGGGCTGGAACTCGATGGTGCATTTTTGATGCACTTCAACCGTAGTTATGTTAGACGTGGCAATATAGACGTTAAACAACTTTTTTTACCTGAAAGCGTATTGTCCAAAATTCTACCATTGCAACAAGATATTGCCCCAAATCTTCAGGTACTTCAAAGTATGCTTGAATCAGAGGAGCCCAATATTGTCATGGGTGCCTATTGCACTTCACCCTATTCATGTGATTTTTCTACCTATTGCTCTAGTCTTGTCCCTGCCGTGGAAAAAATAAAAGTAGAGTTAAGCAGTCAACCATCAGTATTGGAAAGTGAAGTAAAATTATTCGTTGAGAAGGTTCAATATCCTTTATGTCACCTCGACTTCGAAACAATTATGCCAGGAATTCCAATGTTTGATGAATCCAGGCCATATCAGCAAATACCTTTCCAATATTCCCTGCACTACCAGGAAACAAAGGACAGTGAGATAATACATTATTCTTATCTTGCCGAGAATAATCCGAATATTGACCCTCGCAGAGGCTTGATTGAACAAATGATTGAACAAACAAAAGATGCTGAAACAATTTTTGTTTATCATATTCCCTTTGAACGCAGCCGAATAAATGAAATGATGAGAGATTTTCCGGAATATTCTAAGGAGCTGGAAAGTATCGCAGAAAAATTAGTTGACCTGATTATCCCTTTTAAAAAGAAATATTATCGAACTGAAACCATGGAAGGGTCCTCTTCAATTAAAAAAGTTCTTCCAGCCCTAAAACCTGAGTTTTCTTATGCTGACTTAGAAATAGGCGATGGTATGACGGCGAGTTATGCCTTTCTTGATTTGTACTATTGCGTGAATAAAGAAGAAATTACTACAATTCGTGAAAACCTCTTTAAATATTGCCATCTAGATACTCTGGCGATGGTAAAGATATTTGAAGTTTTACAAAATGTTTAAGGTGATTGATCTTCGATTTAATATGAAATCTTTACATTAGTCTTTTCAAACCCATATAATCAACATTCCACATATTTCGATTTTCCACAAACCTTACTTTAAAAAATGATCCAAATGACAGAAGAAGAATTACTCTCTCTAATTAAAAAGTACCATTTCCTTTCTGCCAAATACGAACCTGGTAACGAAGAGAAATCGATAGTTTACGAACGTTTTGCGGAATTTCTTGAGAATTTTTCAGGAAATTCAGGCGTTTCGGATTTCGACAATGAAGAAAACCTATGGGATTACTTCAAAGAGGTAGAAGCTGAATATGACAATTATTGGGATGTTGCATTTCCGGATAAGGAGGATGAGGATGAGGTGATAGATTGGATGACAAAAGATTAATGAAATTGAATTTGCTTTTAAACGGTAAGGCCGTATTCTAGCTACGAGAATGAACAGATTCATTATAATACATATAAGTCAAAATAACGTCTATGAGTGAAAATGAAACCAATGTTGAACTTTATACAAAAACACTTGCAGAGGTGTTTCAAGTAAATAATAAGGCGAATGAAAGCGATAGTTTTGAACCTCTTGCTCTTTCCCTTTCAATCCCAGATTATCAGCGGATTTATTGCTGGAGAGACAAGAATGTGCATCAATTGTTAGAAGATATAATCAATAATGGTGATAAACCATTCCACTTAGGGAGCATAATTCTTCATAAGTCAAAACGATCAGAACAAATTGTTTATGCTATAGTTGACGGGCAACAGCGCCTTGTCACGCTTGCACTAGTAGTTCTTCATTTACGACCTGAAATTGAAATAGATTTACTAAATGAAAAATTTGAGTCATCTGAAGCCCAAAACTATATTGCATACAACAAAACACTTATTGCCAGTTTTGTAACAAAAAACAAAGAGCTGATTTCAACTGACAATTTGTTGAAAAATCTTCAGTTTAGTGTTTTGATTATTAATGATGGTTCTTTGGACTTAGCTTATACATTTTTCTCCAATCAAAACTCAAGGGGTAAATCTCTAACAGATTATGATTTATTGAAAGCTCACCATCTTCGTTTCATAACCAATGAGAAACATGCGACACACCTTGCTGAACGTTGGGACAATATAATCTTGAATTCTGACAATGATGCCAGCGACAAAGATTTAGGACGAACATTTGGAATCTATTTATTTCGTTTGCGAAAATGGATGAGAAAAAGAGAATGGAGTGATGATGAAAAATTCAAGGTAAAAACCGAATTTGAAGCAGCATTGACTATTCCTGATGTACCACCATTTGGAGAAAAGTTTCAATTCTACGAGTCGATGCAAGGAGGTTCTCACTTTTTTGCGTACGCCGACCATTTTATCTATAAATTCAAAACCTTCACACTTACATCTGAATATCGTGCATTAAAAAATTTATCCGGTGAGACTCATTGGTGGTATAAAGATGTGATTGAGGGTTTATTATTCGCATACTATTTAAAATTTGGAACCATTTATTTAAGTGAAGCACTTTTCTGTATAGAGCGAATAATTTCCGAACACAGATATGGTTTAGGTCGCTCAAGTTTACGTGCAGTGTTGAAATATGCCGGAGAGTCAGAAATTATCATGATGATTGATCAAGCGACTTCACCAACTTTCTTTTTGGCTGAATCGTTACAGAGAATAAATAAATTCTCAATACCATTTGATCTAGCTGGCATACGTCAAAGATATCAAAAGAACATACTAATGATTTATAACGAACCGGCTAAAGCAATGACTATCAATAAATTTATAGAATACCTTAAAATAGACAAAAATTAATGGAAACTTTACAAACGTTATATACTCCTGCCTTAGTTGCAGTAGCTCCTATCCGTTTTTCAATACCATTGTACCAAAGATTATTTGAATGGCAAGAACCAGAAATTACTCAACTCTTGAAAGATTTGCAAACTGCTTTTGAAAATACCCCTAATCAGCCATATTACATTGGAATGCTTACAGCCTTCAAACAAGGAGATGGTTTTGATTTAGTTGATGGTCAACAACGATTTACTGTCTTAATGTTAATGGGAATAGCCTTTGGATGGACAGACTTTTTAAGAGTGGGTAACAATGTCCGTTTATCATTTTTTGCAAGAACCAAGGATAAGCAATATTTTGAATCAAAGATTAATGGGAAACCTCATGCAGAATACACAAATGTGAAGATGGAATTAGGTATAAAGTGCCTGAATGATTTTATTGGCAATTATAAGGGACCAAAAGAACAATTCATTAATTATATAAAAAACAATTTGACTTTTTTCATTTCTTATTTGCCTCATAAATATGAGTTGCACGATTTGAATCGCTATTTTGAAGCAATGAACGCAACGGGCAGAGGGTTGGAAAATCACGAAATCTTGAAAGTCAATTTATTGAGGGAATTAACTGACCATAAAGAACATTATACAAAAATTTGGAATACAGTTTCTGATATGGACAAGCCTGTTTTGAGACAGAGATATTACGACAAAGAAGATATTGCTGCCTTCTCCGAAAGGCAAAAAAGGGCGCTGCTAAATATTGAATTTAATAGTGAATTATTTGAATGTTGCAATGATTCAAGAAGTACTCTTATAATTAATGAAGAATTTAAAACCATAAAGGAAATTAAGGAAAAAAATGAAATTCCCACCAGACAAATACGGTCAATAGGTGAAAGATCCATCCTTAGTTTTCCTGAGTTCCTTTTACAAGTTTTATGGCTGCAACTCAGCATTTCTGAAAGAGATGTAACTGACTTTTTCAATGTTCATAAATTACAAGAAACATTTAAAAAGTGTCTAAATCGCGAAAATGTCGAATTATTTTTCAAAAATCTCCTTAAATACAGAATCATTTTCGATTATTTTATAATAAGGGTCAGCAATAATGATCAAAATTCTTCAACCTATACTCTGGCAGGATTGGATGAAAGGTCGCTTTCAATTCAAAGAGAGAGGCTTATCAAATACCAATCTATGCTTTATGTAAGTACATCTTGGAATATCTGGCTATCTAACGCTCTTAAATATCTAGCGGCTGACCCATCAAAAGTGGAGGTAATTTCGTTTTATAATGAGCTAGTTAGATTTGATAACCTTAGACGAAAGGATATTGAAACCCTCTCGTTGAAGTATGGAGACATTGACCGTTACTGGTTCTGGCGACTAGATTATTACTTATGGGAAAAAGAGGTGCAAAAAGCAAAAGGACTCCAAAATGATGCAATACTTGAATACTCTTTCAAAGCAAACAGGTCCATAGAACACCTTCATCCACAGACAAGCACAATACCATGGGACAGTGACAATCTAAATTCTTTCGGAAATCTTGCGATGATTTCTTCAAGTTTCAATTCAACACAGAGTAATGATGATGAAAATGTGAAATTTGCAAGAATTGAGAATCAGGTTAATGGTAAGTTTATATTGGAAAGTATCAAACTGCTTTTGATGTATCAAAAAGTAAAAGAAAAGAATGTTAATTGGAAAATGGATCTTGCTAAAGAACACGGCAACGAGATGATTGATATTCTGATTAATTCCTTTGAAGATAATGAAGATTATCAAGAAATTAGAAGTAAATTATTGTCTCAAAAATCATATCAATAACGTTAATGCAATCGAGATTTATTATATTGAATTACAAGCTCCTGTAATTTTATTACAGCTTTTTCTTCAAAATCTATCACTTGGCCAAGCAATTTTTCAAGTCTGGTTATTTCTTCACCACCACTCAAATTGATCATGGATAAAAGGTCAAGAAGATCGTTTCGGTCACTTTCAAATTTTTCCTGGTTAAATCGTGGATCGATGGAGATATACCTTGAGAATTTGGAGGTAAACATCCATGCCGGACTCATTATTTTGTAGTCGCCAACGGTGAGTATATCCTGTTGGTCAATCTTCTCGGCAGTTACTAGAATGTCAACTTCAACCAAGTCGGAATTGAAATTAACCATGATACGGTCATCGCCGGTTTTGGTAAAATCTCTTAGGTGGCACAACTCACGGTCAATCACTTTTAGATGGGGTGAATTGCTGATTCGCATTACAAAATCAAAATCATTGTCAGAACGTTTTCGGTTGAATTTCAAATGATTAGAGTTCATCAAGATCTCAAGGGCAGTTCCACCAATCAGGAAACAATGATGAGCATTGCAGATCCTCAAGACTTTTTCGTCCAGCTTTGAATAGATTGTGAATAATTTGTTCGGATTGGGTCTGGTTGGCATTCTGGTTAAGCAGTTTTGTGAATAGTACAGTTCAGAGGGCTGCCAGGTGCTCTTCCCTCACGATTCTAGCCAATTCATCCGGTTTTAAAACCTTCACTTTGTTTCCGTAGGATAACAATTGAGCAATCAATTCCTCTGTCAGATAAACATGCAGGCTAACCTGAAGTTCCTTCGAATTGTCGGCCAGGATTCTTTGGGAGTGATGAAGCGGGGTCGACTTGATGTAATTTCCCTGGTAAGCAGAAAAAGAGAGGATGATCTCCTGAGGTTCTCCGTCATAAGGAACGATGCTTCCAAAAGAGTAACGGAAATGCTCCGATAGATTGAAATTGTTTGGCACTTCAAATTGTTTCTTGCTGATTTCGAGGTTTGAAATACGATCCAGCCCAAAATTCTTTATGTACTCCTCCTCTCCTTTTTTGATATCCTTGACCACAAGATACCAATGTCCTCTGAATTCTCTAAGTCCATAGGGTTCCGCTACCCGATTTGTTTTCTCTGTCTCAAAAAACTTCTGGTAGGTGAAACTGATTTGATACCGGTTTTTGATGGCGTGAAGCAATCCATACAAATTTTCTGTTCCGGATGACTGTCGGTTTTCAAACAGGATAAGACCATTCATTCCGTCAGCCAACTGCATTGCGTTTAGAATATCAATCGACTCCATCATCCGCTTGTTCACTTCTGGCTGACCTTCATTGTCAATAAAATAGAGCTTCCTGGAATAATCAAAAACGATATCAATCTGGTGCATAGACCGAATTTTATCCAGATCCCGCCCGATGGTACGCTGGCTTACCCTGAATTCCTCTCCGTAATGGTTTGAATTCCTTTCGAGGTAAGTGTTAATTTCTTTGAGTGTGGCAGGACTCTTCTGCAATCTTTGCAGGATAAGAGAAGTCCGCATAAATATTTTTCTGTTGTCCATATACTAGTTTTGTTGAAGATTCAATTTTGTCAGTAAGGAGTGGAAGTGCTCATCCGATTTTTGAAGGGTTTCATTAACTGTCGTATTCCCTCTTATTTCCATCAAATCATCAAGGCGAAAGCTCTCAAAGAATGGCTGTCCATTGAATTTGTCGACCAATACTTCAGCAGTTTTTGCCCTTCTCTCCCCTTCCCAATGCGATGGAAAGCTACAAATGATTCTAAAAACTATTCTATTCTCCAATAGCCATGGAACTAAGGTATGAAGCAAGACTGTTCCTGTTCCACCTAATCCCAGCAAAAAAATGTAGGTTTGATCCACTTCAAATAGTGAGGTGATTTTTTTAGTTACCCTTAGATTTTTGGATGGCCAGTTCCTGTTGCTGTAATGACAACATTTGGGAAGTGTAAAATTGATGGTGCGAAATGTCTCCGGGTGATTTCTTTCACTGTTCAATATTACAGTGTATTGAGCTTTTACACCCTTGAGATAGAAATCCTTTGTCAGGTTGCTTCCGCAGCTTCCCATTCCGATGATATGATATCGGTCGTTGATAATATTTCGGAGCCTCTCAGGATTCAATTCCATCTTTACTTTTTCTTCAAATGGGTAAGCCGTCAGGCTAATTTCATTGTTGACATTTCCATTCTTTGCACAATCCTATTCTGATTTATATTCGTTCAACGGATCAGGATTGGCCACTTCAATATTGATGTTTGGGAATTCGTTCACATTTTACTTTTCTGTAAAGGTAAGAATTGACTACGCCATAATATGACGCAGTCAAATAAATTTTCAAGTTGCTTTCCTTAATTAATGATACCATTCAAAGCCAAATTTCATTACTTTTAAGTTGTTTAATCCTCTGAATTAAAACCTAAATGCCTAAGAATGATTCACCATCTATACAACGAATGTCATATCACCAATAGTGGTGAAAAGTCCGTATTCAGATCGTTTTACTTGTCCGGAGAGTATAAAAACGAAACTGTATATGTTTACAATCAATGGCGTGTATCCTCAGGTTTGCACAGAACCCAAATAGTTGGGGAGTGTGATTTTATTGTGATTACCAGATTGGGAATAATGGTTTTGGAGGTAAAAGGCGGTGAAATTGGTTATGAGATTTCATCCGGAAAAGAATATGGTTATTACAGGCTCAATCAAGGTAATCAGAAGGAGTTCCTCAAAAAAGATCCATTTATTCAAGTGGATGGAAATGCAGATGCAGTAAGAAAACACTTGATTGAAAAAGAGTGGTCACATTTATTTGTTGGACGGTTGGTATGCTTTCCTGAAAGTAGCTTTTCCAACTGTACCAATGATGACCTTTGGTATTTGGGGCATTCCAAAAGTCTGATCGAAATGATATTTGATTCCCTAAAATGCCAGATCAGGAAAAATCAGGAAATCAATGCTCAGAAAAATTATGTTTTTCACCAATCCTGGGATGAGTTAACTGTTGAGCAAATTGAGAAATTGAGAGATGATCTAAAACCCGCCTTTGATCTCAATGTGGTTCAAACTAAAAACAAACTCAACCTGGAAGAGTCAAGAGTTCGATTAGATATGGGGCTTAATATTCTTGCCGGATTGAGGGAAAACCAACGTATCATGGTTCAGGGTCCTCCCGGTAGCGGGAAGTCAACCTATGCCCTCGATCTGATGGAATCACTTTGCAAAGATGAAAACAAAACAGGCATCTATTTCTGCTGGAATGAACTATTGGCAGCGAGGATGAAGTTGAAATTGGAAGTGATATTTCCCGGCGAGAGTGAAAATCATATTAGGGTAGTTCCCTTTTACCATTATATCAATGAATTGGTCGAGCTTTCAAAAGATAAAAAGATTACCCTTGACTACGGAAAAATTGAAAACGGTCAGATGAAATTGGTTGTTAAAGAAGTGTTTAACAGACTACTGGACGCGCCGGCTAAATTGACCACCTTGCGCCGTTTTATCTTGACCACCTTGCGCCGGTGGAGTTTGACCACCTCAAGTCTACTGTTTTAGGAACGATCATTTCCTTGTTTTGATTAGCCTTTT
>TBL_comb47_HYPODRAFT_10003589_pt1 | contig 18262 bp, 22 predicted proteins | sample TroBogypolimnion_40_FD_10682 | JGI IMG/M metagenome (IMG submission 10682)
GTTGCCGGCGAGGTGGCAGAGGTTGGCCGGGCCCATCAGGTTGGTGTCGAGGGTGTGGTTCCAGGCCGCCTGCCACTCGGCGTAGTCCGTCTCCGCCAGCACGTGGGTCTCGTAGATGCCGGCGTTGTTCACCACCGCCGCGATCGGGCCCATGGCCGCCGTGGCCTCGTCCCACAGCCGCGCCACCGCGGCGGGGTCGGCCAGATCGGCCGCGAAGGCCCGGTGGCCGTCGCCCGGGAGCGCCGCCAGCGCCGCTTCCGCCGCGGCCCGGTTCTTCTGGTAGTGCACCGCCACCCGGCAGCCCCGCTGGGCCAGCTGTTCGGCGATGGCCCGGCCGATGCCCCGGGAGGCGCCGGTGACGAGGACCGCAGGTCGGGAGGAGGATTCAAATGGGCTCATGCCTCCAGCTTACCTAATTCGCGAAGCTTTTTCCCGCAGCTTCAGCAGCCGTTCCCCGGCCGCGGCCAGGGTCTCGGTGCGCTTGGCGAAATGGAACCGGATCAGGTGGTTGACCGGCTCCCGGAAGAAGCTCGAGCCCGGCACCCCGGCCACGCCCACTTCCCGGGCCAGCCACTCGGCGAACAGCACGTCGTCCTCCCAGCCGAACTCGGCGATGTCCACCAGCACGTAGTAGGCGCCCTGGGGCCGGGTGTAGCTGAGCCCGGCCCGGTCCAGGTAGCCCAGCAGGCAGCTGCGCTTGTCCTCGTAGAGCGCCTGCAGCTCCTGGTAGTAGCTGTCCGGGAAGCCCAGCGCGGTGACCGCGGCCTCCTGCAGCGGAGCCGGGGCGCCCACGGTGAGGAAGTCGTGGACCTTGCGGGCGTCGGCGATGACCGGCTCCGGCCCGATGAGGTAGCCCAGGCGCCAGCCGGTGATGGAGTAGGTCTTGGAGAGCGAGCCGCAGGAGATGGTCCGTTCGAACATGCCCGGCAGGGACGCGAAGTAGGTGTGCCGGTGGGGCGCGAACAGGATGTGCTCGTAGACTTCGTCGGTGATGACGAAGATGTCGTGTTCCTCCGCCAGCCCGGCGATGAACAGCAGCTCGTCCCGGGTGAACACCTTGCCCGACGGGTTGGAGGGGTTGCAGAGGACCAGCGCCTTGGGCTTCTGATCGAAGGCGCGCCGCAGCTCGTCCGGGTCGAAGCCGAAGTCGGGCGGGCGCAACGGCACGTAGATCGGCTCGGCCCCGGACAGGATGGTGTCGGCCACGTAGTTCTCGTAGAACGGCGAGAAGATGATCACCTTGTCGCCCGGATTGCAGGCCGTCATCATGGCCGCCATCATCGCCTCGGTGCTGCCGCAGGTGACCACGACGTGGGCGTCGGGGTCGATGGGCAGGCCCATGAAGCGCGACTGCTTGGCGGCCAGGGCCGCGCGGAAGTTGGCGGCGCCCCAGGTGACCGCGTACTGGTGCGGCCCTTCCCGGGCGGACCGCTCCGCCGCCAGGAGCAGCGCCGGCGGCGGGTCGAAGTCCGGGAACCCCTGGGAGAGGTTGACCGCCCCGAACTGGTTGGCGACCCGGGTCATCCGGCGGATGACAGATTCGGTGAAGTGGCTGAGGCGTCCGCTGGTTTCGGGCATCCATAGAGCTTAAGCGTTCAGTCCGGCCAGCGGTAGCCCAGCCCCAGCAGGAAGATGTCGGCGTCGCGGTCGTAGTTGCTCATGACCCGGTCGAACAGGAGGCGGGCCGTCAGGTGTTCGGAAAGCCGCTGGGTCAGGGTGAGGGAGCCCAGGCCGGCGACGGTGTCCTGGCTCCGGCTGCCCGCGGCGGCCGGATGCTTCTTGTCGATGTAGAGATAGGGGCCGAAGCCGATGCCGACGGTGATCCGGTCCCGGAAGAAGCTGTTGACGGCCCAGCCCTGGGCGGCGAAACCGCTGCGCCGGACGATCAGGGGATTGCCTTCGTAGATCCAGGAGGCGGTCCAGTCCAGGTGCCGGCCGAGGCCGTGCCGGTACTCCGCGGCGTAGGCCCGGGCCGCCGGGCTGAAGAAGGTGTTCACCACGCTCTGGCCGGCGAACACGGTGAATTCGCGCTCCGACAGGTAGCTCCGCTCGCTGGGGGTGTCGCCGAGCTCGCCCGGGATCGGCTTCTCGTCCCGGCCGAACCAGAAGCCGACCCCCAGGGCCGCGGTGTTCGTCTTCATCTCCCCGGCCGGGCTGATGTGGTTCACCGTGGCCCGGTAGAACCAGCGGTCCGAAAGGTAGCCGGTCGCGCTGGCGCTGAGGATCGGGGCGGTGCCGTGCACGTTCGCCGAGCCTCCGCCCGGCAGGCGCTGGGTGTCGTAGTAGTAGTAGCCCCCGGCGCCCAGGGCGACCGAGAAGCGGTTGTGGTCGAACGGCAGCCGGGCCCACACTTCCAGCGCCGTGCCGTCCCGGTGGTGCCCCGGCACGTGGCCCTCGTTGACGTACGCGGCCGAGGCCGCGAGGTTCCGGTAGAAGTTCTGAAAATAATCGACCTGATAGGTATAGGTGGATTCCCCGCCGGCGGCCGGCAGCATCCGGCCGGTGGACACGGCCAGTTCCTGGGCGCCGAGCCCGAGGCAGGCGCAGGCCAGGAGGAAGGCGAGCGCCCACCTGGGCGGAGCATCGGACCGATGGATCATGGGGGCTCTCCGGAGCGGCGGGGGGCTTGTCCACCCGCCTCGATGTATAACTATGCACCTTCCATGCCCACCGCTAAATTTATTAATACAGGATGGTTATTGAAAAGCGGAACCCCGGAGCCCCGGACCGCACCCTGAGGCATGGTGTGCCTTTCCCTCACGATCATCCGGACGGCGGTCCTCTGCGCCATGGCCTTGGGCGGCGGGCCCGCCCACGACGCCCAGCCGGGCTGCGTGTTCGTCCTGTCCGCCCCGTCCGGGACCGGCAAGACCACCCTCGCCCGGCGGCTGGCCCGGGAGGTCCCAGGCCTGGCGCTCGGGGTTTCCCACACCACCCGGGCGCCACGGCCCGGGGAGCGCGAAGGGGTGGACTACTTCTTCGTGGACGACGCCCGGTTCGACGCCATGCTGGCCCAGGGCCGGTTCCAGGAGTGGGCGGAGATCTACGGCCACCGCTACGGCCTGAGCCGGGACTGGGTCCAGGCCCAGCTGGCCGCCGGCCAGGATCTGCTGCTGGACCTGGACACCACCGGGGCCCGGACCGTGCGCGGCGCCCTGCCGGGGTCGGTGACGGTGTTCCTGCTGCCCCCGTCGGCGCGGGAGCTGGCCCGGAGGCTCCGGGGCCGCGGCAGCGAAACCGGGGCGCAGCTGGCCTTGCGCCTGGGCCGGGCCAGGCTCGAGTGCTCCCGCTTTCCGGAATACGATTACCTGGTGGTGAACGACACCGTGGACCAGGCGTTCCGGGAACTGGAAGCGATCATCCTCGCCGCCCGGGCCCGGCAGGAACGCAGGCGGGCCGTGGCCGCGAAGATCCTCGCCGGCTTCCCCTCACCGCCAGCTGCGGTCCAGTAGCGCCTTGAACGGCGCGGGACGGATGGCCTCCGGGCCGGTGAAGGGGTGGCTGTAGGCCAGCAGGAGGAAGCATACGATCCCCAGGCTGGTGCCGAGGGCCGCGATCATGATCAGGTGCTGCCTCCGGTCCCCCAGCTGCCAGGCGCCGCAGTAGACCATCAGGGTCAGGGAGCCGACGGTGAGGGCGATCCACATGCTGGTGTCCACGTAGGGCTTGCTGGCCTGCAGGCGGCCGTGGCGGAGCGCCCGGTAGGCGGAGACCTGCGCCAGCAGTTCCTGGTGGAGGGGATTCTCCGCCGGGGTGGCGGGACGGTAGGCCACCAGCCTCGCGTTGATCTCGATGACCATCCGCTGGGCCTCGGGGTCCTCGTCCCCCGTGGCCAGGAGCGGCCATTCATGCACGATCACCCGCTTGAGGTAGCTCTGGATGAGGCCCTGGGTGGGCTCCCGCAGCGCCGGGGGATAGTCGTCCAGGTAGCGGTAGATGTTGTGGATGCTGTTCGCCTCGTCCCCCACCGCGCCGGCGACCCGGTCATAGTTCTCCCAGATGGCGATGGTGACCAGGGCGAACACCAGGGTGAACATCGTCCCGATGGCCGAGCCGAAGATCTGCCCGGCGCCGATGTTGTCCTTGTCAAGCAGGAGCCACCGGCACCAGCGGTGGAGCGCCGCCCACACCGCCACCGCCGCGCCCACGAAGGTGAGCACCACCAGCGTCACCGCGCTGAAGGGCCCCAGATGACTGACGATGGCGACCATGGCCGGACTCCCGACGGAGGGGGAATAACAGCCATATATTAATATTTAATTACGATTCATCAAGGGCCCTAGTCCAGCCACTTGTGGGCGATCCTGGCCAGTTCGCCGTTCTTCCTGATCACCCCGAGGCCGTGGTTGATCAGCTCCAGCGCCCTGGCGTTGCCCTTCTTCAGGGCGATCCCGTAGTGCTCGTCCGTGAGCAGGTCGCCCACGATCTTGAGCCTGGTCCTGTACTTGGCGTTCTGCAGGACATAGGTCTTGGCCGTGGGGGAATCCACCACCACCGCGTCGATCCGGCCGAGGCACAGGTCCTCCACCGCGAGCCCGGCGTCCTCGTAGGTCTTCAGGGTGACGCTCTTGTATTTGGCCACCTCGAGGGCGCCGGTGGTGCCGACCTGGGCCCCCACCTTCCTGCCGCCGAACTGGGAGAGGAGGGTCAGGCCGTCGAGCGTCTTGTTCACGATGAGGATCTGGCCGGCGTCCAGGTACGGCTCGGAGAAGTCCAGGGTGCGGGCGCGTCCGGCGGTGATGGTCACGGCGGAGAGCACGGCGTCGTAGTCCCCGGCGGCGAGCCCCGCGAAGATGCCGTCCCAGGCCACGTTCCTGACCACCGCCTCGAAGCCGGCGGCCTTGGCCACAGCCTGGATCATGTCGACGTCGAAGCCCACGATCTTCTTGTCGGCGTCAAGCATCTCCATGGGCGGGTAGGTGCAGTCCGAGCCGAACACCAGCCGGGGCCGCGCCGCCAGGGCCGGGAGGACGGCGATGGCCAGGGCGGCGGCCAGGAGCGCCTTGCGGATCATGGTCATGGGGCGATGCGGGCCGGCCTCAACCGCCGGCGACCGACTTGGTCCCCAGGTAGGCCGCGCGCACCGAAGGATCCTGCGCGATCTCGTGGGCGGGGCCGGTCTTGACGATGCGCCCCTGTTCCAGGACGTAGGCCCGGTCGGCCACTTCCAGCGCCTTGTGGGCGTTCTGCTCGACCAGCAGGATGGTCTTGCCCAGGCCCTTGATCTCCTTGATGATCTCGAACACCGTCTTGACCAGGAGGGGCGCCAGGCCGAGCGAGGGCTCGTCCATGAGCACCAGGTCGCCGTTGGTCATGAGCGCCCGGCCCATGGCCAGCATCTGCTGCTCGCCGCCGGAAAGGGTTCCGGCGATCTGCTTGGTCCGTTCCCGGAGCCGGGGGAAGAGTTCGTAAACCCGCTCCAGGTCCAGGGCGATCTGCTTGCGGTCGTTGCGCAGGTAGGCGCCCAGCTTGAGGTTGTCCTGGACGGTCAGGTTGGCGAACACCAGCCGGCCTTCGGGCACGTGGCAGATGCCGAGCTTGACGATCTTCGCCGGGTTGCGGCCCAGGCGGTGGCCCTTGAAGTCCACTTCGCCCATCACCGGCTTCAGGAACCCGGTGATCGTGTTGAGCAGCGTGGACTTTCCGGCGCCGTTGGCGCCGATGATGGTGACGATCTCGCCCTGGTTGACTTCCATCGAGACGCCCTTCAGCGCCTTGATGCCGCCGTAGGACACGTGGAGGTTCTTCACTTCCAGCATTACTTCTCCTCCTCGGCGCCGAGGTAGGCCTCGACCACTTTCGGGTCGTTGGCGATCTCGTCGGCCGTGCCGTCCGCCAGGGTGCAGCCAAAATTGAGGACGTGGATGTGGTCGCAGATGCCCATGATCAGGTCCATGTGGTGCTCGATGACCAGGACCGAAAGGTTGAACATCTTCCGCACTTCGGCGATGATCCGCATGAGCTGCTCGGTCTCGTCCGGATTCATGCCCGCCGCCGGCTCGTCCAGCAGCAGGAGCTTGGGATCGAGGGCCAGGGCCCGGGTGATCTCGAGCCGGCGCTGGAGCCCGTATGGGAGGTTGTTGGCGGCGATGTCCTGGCGCTCCTCGAGCCCCATGATCGCCAGCAGCGAGCGCGCCTTCTCCTTGAGGATCTTCTCTTCCTTCCAGTAGAGCGGGAGGCGCAGCACCGAGTGGAGCAGGCTGTACTTGGCGGAGAGGTGGCAGGCGGTGTAGACGTTGTCGAACACCGAGAGGTTCTTGAACAGCCTGATGTTCTGGAAGGTGCGGGTGACACCGCCGGAGGCGATCTTGAAGGGCTCCTGGTTGTGGATCGGCTTGCCCTGGAACTCGATCTGGCCCTCGGTCACCTTGTAGACGCCGGTGATCAGGTTGAAGATCGTGGTCTTGCCGGCGCCGTTGGGGCCGATCAGTCCGGAGATGTCGCCCTGGCGGACCTTGAAGCTCACGTTGTTGACCGCCGCGAGGCCGCCGAAGCGCTTGGTCAGCCCTTTCAGCTCGAGAAGGGGGAGTGCCTCGGTCATGCCGCGTCTCCTTGCTCGGCCGCCTTGAGCTCGGCCTCTAGCTTGGCCTTGGCCCGCCTGGCGGCGAAGATCTTGCGGATGCCGGACGGGGTCAGCTCCACGCCGCCCATGATGCCCTGGGGCCGGCCGACCATGATGACGATCACCGCCAGGCCGTAGATGACCAGGCGCCACTGGGCGAAGTTCCGGAAGATCTCCGGCAGGGAGACCAGCAGGAAGGTGCCGACGATGGTGCCGGAGATCGAACCCAGCCCGCCGAAGATCACCATGATGGTGAGGTCGGTCGACTTGGCCATGTTGAACATGGTCGGCCGGATGAACTGGATGTAGTTGGCCATGAGCGCGCCGGCGATGCCGGCCAGGGCCGCGCTCACCACCAGGGCGACCATCTTGGACCGGAAGGTGTTCACCCCGGCCATCTGGGCCGCCAGCTCCTCCTCCCGGACCGCGACCATGTTGCGGCCCTGGCGGGAGTTGATGATGTTCCAGGTGAAGACGACCAGGATCACGTCCAGGCCCAGCACGATCCACCAGGTGGTGTACTGGGGCAGGTTCGCCCAGCCGCGCGCGCCGCCGACGTAGTTGACGTTGTTGAGGATGACCCGGATCGCCTCGCCGAAGCCCATGGTGGCGATGCAGAAATAGTCGCCTTTCAGGTTGAGCGTGAGCTTGCCGATGAAGATCGAGACCAGGCCCGCCGCCAGGGCCCCGGCCACGATGGCCAGGGGGAACGCGATCGGGACGGGGAGGTCCAGGCGCGAGCTGACGATGGCGGAGATGTAGGCGCCGATGGCCATGAATCCGCCGTGTCCGAACGAGAACAGGCCCGTGAATCCGGTCAGGATGGACAGGCCCAGGACGGCGATCAGGTTGATGCCGATGAGTACCGCGATTCCCTGTATGTATTCCATGCCCGGCTCCTAGGCCTTGTCCTCGGCGTCCTTGCCCATGATTCCCGAGGGCCGGACGACGAGCATTCCGATGAGGATGATGAAAGCGAACAGGTCCCTGTACTGGGTCGACAGGTAGCCCGACACGAAGGTCTCGATCAGGGCGAGGAGCACCGAGCCCAGGAGCGCCCCCGGCAGGCTGCCGAGTCCCCCGAACACCGCGGCGATGAACGACTTGAGCGTGATCGCGCTCATCTGGGGGAAGACCTGGTACTTCATGCCGTAGAGCACGCCCGCCGCGCCGGCCAGGCCGCCGCCGATGGCGAAGACCAGGATGATGACGAAGTTCGGGTTGATGCCCATGAGGGCACTGGCCTTCATGTTGTAGGCGGTGGCCTGGATGGCTTTGCCGAGCTTGGTGAAGTCGATGAAGATCATGAGCAGGAACAGGCAGATGGCGGCGGTCAGGAAGATCGCGATATCGATCCGGCCCACGGTGAGCATGCCCCATTCCAGCGGATCGCCCTGCAGCCAGGCCGGCAGCAGGTCGGGCGGGAAGGTCTTGGGGGTGGGGCCGATGGTGGCGATCACCGAGTTGTCGATGAAGATGGAGGCGCCCATGGCGGTGATGATGAAGTAGAGGAAGGGGGCGCGGCGGTCCCGGAGCGGCTTGTAGGCAAGGCGTTCGAGGATGACGGCGATGGCGGCGGTGCCCAGGGCGGCGATGAAGAAGGCCACGCTGAAGGGCACCCCGAGGCGGGTGAGGGCGAAGAACCCGAAGTAGGCGCCCAGCATGATGACGCTGCCGTGGGCGAAATTGGAGAAATTCATGATCGAGTACACGAGCGAGTAGCCCACCGCCATGAGGGCGTAAATCGAGCCAATGGACAGCCCATTAACGAGCTGTTGCAGGAACTGGTCCATCCTGACCTCCGCGGGGGGTGCTGACAATAAGGCCGGTCCGGTTGCCCGGACCGGCTTGCTTCAAGCTTGGATCAGTTCGTGGTCGCGAATTTTTCCTGGAACTTCATGTTGGGGCCGACGATCTTGATCAGCCAGGCTTCCTTGCCGACGGGATCGTGGTTGGGGCCGATCTTGATGTGCCCGGTGATGGCCTGGAGGTCGGTGGTGGTCAGCGCCTTCTGGATGGCGACGGGATCCACGGACTTGGCGCGCTGCATGGCGTCGACGACCATGACCAGGGCGTCGTGGACCATGTAGGAGTTCAGCTCGGCGTTCTTGCCGTACTTCTTCTTGTACTCGTCGCGCATGGGCTTGGCGGCGACGCCGTCGAAGTCCAGGTGGTTGACGAAGAGGCTGCCTTCCAGCGAGTTGCCGGCCAGGGAGATCAGGTTCTCAGACGGCCAACCGTCGCCGCCGAGCAGCAGCTGCTTGATGCCGAGGTCGCGGGCCTGCTTGGCAGCCAGGGCGACGTCGTTGTAGTAGGCGGGAATGAAGATGACGTCGGGATTGGCGGCCTTGATCTTGGTGAGCGGGGCGCGGAAATCCTTTTCGCCGGAGGTGTAGCTGACTTCGGCGACGACCTTGCCGCCGGCCTGCTCGAAGGCCGCCTTGAAGAACTCGCTGAGCCCGGTGGAGTAGGGATCGTCGATGGTCATGAAGATCGCGGCCCGCTTCTTGCCGAGCTTCTTGGCCGCGAAGTGGGCGGCCACCTTGCCCTGGTAGGGGTCGGTGAAGCAGGCGCGGAACATGAACTGGTTGACCTTGCCGTTGTCGCCGACGGTGACCTTGGGGTTGGTGGCGGTGGAGGCGACGAGGGGGATCTTGGCTTCGTCGCAGAGGGGGGCGACGGGGATGGCTTCGCCGGATCCCTGGGCGCCGACGATGGCGATGACCTTGTCCTGGTGGATGAGGCGCTTGACGACGTTGACGGCCTCGACCGAGTCGCCCTTGTCGTCGTAGGCGACGATTTCCATTTTGTAGTTCTTGCCGCCGACGGAGATGCCGCCCTTGGCGTTGTAGTCTTCGGCCATCATCTTGACGGTGGCGAGCTCAGCCTGGCCCCAGAGGGCGCTGTCGCCCGTTTCCGGTCCGAACCAGCCGATCTTCACGGTTCCTGCGGTCTGGGCGCTGACGCTGAGCGCCATTGCCGCGACGAGAATACTGCACACGGTCTTTCGCACGAGTGACCTCCTCAGGGGGGTGGGTGGAGAAATTATTAATAAAAAATAACGATTGTCTTGCTGCCGCGGTGACTGTCAAACAACGGGGGACCGATCCGGTTCCGGACCGCTGCTCCTGGGTGGCCATGTTCTGGGGAAGGGTTGCGTCCTGCGGCATGACGGGGACACCGCACTGCAGGATAAGGCGCGGCGGGCGGGTGGATGGGGTAGATTGTCCTGATGATGACAATACAGGCGGGCTTCATTGTCAAGGAATTTGTCCTGATATATTAGGGTTTGCAGGGATTAAGCCGTCATCGGCAAGGGGCTGTCAAAAATTAATAATATGGTAGGTGTATACCCTTTTTCATACTGCACTCCGCCCGGCCCGGATCTGGCGGCCCCGCGCCGCCGGGGCCCGGGGCGGGCGGCGGCGGCTTGCCGGTTGAGAACCGGGAGGAAATGGTTGACCATGGGGGTGATCCGCACGTCCGAAGATCGTTTTGCTGATGGATTGAGGTATTCATGGCCTTTAATTCCAAAAAACTGCTCCGAACCATCGCCCAGAACCTCGCCCAGGCCAGGCGCGCCCTGAAATGGAGCCAGCAGGAGCTGGCCGACCATTCCAGCGTGAGCCTGCGCATGATCGGGCTGATCGAAAGCGGCGAAAGCAACGTCAGCCTGGCCACCCTGGGCAACCTGGCCGCCGCCCTCAACCTCACCTTTTCCGATCTGGTGAACGACCACCAGGCCGCCGGCAACGTGCCCAACAAGGGCCTGCGGCTCTGGCAGGGGCTCCGGTCGGGCACCAAGGTGGACCTGCTCCAGAGCTTCCCGGCCTCCCACGTGATGGAACTGTGGAAATGGACCATCGCCCCCGGCGACCGCTACCAGGGCGAGCCCGACCTTCCGGGCTACGCGGAGATCGTCTACGTGATCCGGGGCGAACTCACCCTGGAGCAGGAGCAGGGGACCACGGTGCTCAAGTCCGGCGATTCCCTCCAGTTCCCTTCCGACCGCCCCTATGCCTTCAGCAACAGCGGCAAGGGCAGCCTCAGCTTCACCCTCAACGTCGTGGCCTGAGCCCGGGGGCGGCGGGAGCACCTCAGCCCACCGCGATGGCGGCTTCCACGGCGGCCTTGACCTTTTCGGCCAGGATCCCGGGCTTCTGCTCGGCCAGCCGGTAGGCCACCCGGACCATGGGCTTGGTGACCTTGAGCACCCGGGTGAGGTCGATGGGGGTGGCCGAGATCACCACGTCGCAGGGGGTGGCTTCGATGGTGGCCTCCAGGTCGGCGGTCTGCTCCGGGCCGTAGCCCATGGCCGGGAGGATGCCCTTGGCGTTGGGATACTTGTTGTAGGTGAAGGCGATCGACTTCACCGCGTAGGGGGAGGGGTCGACGATGGCGGCCGCCCCGCAGGCCCTGGCGGCCACCACGCCGGCGCCGAAGCTCATGGAGCCGTGGGTGAGGGTCGGGCCGTCCTCGATGACCAGGGCCTTCATGCCCTTCACCAGCTCCGGATGCTCGCAGGTCACCGGGGAGTCGGCCCGGATCACCGTGGCCTTGGGGTTCAGCCGGGCGGCGTTGGCTTCGATCGCCAGGATGTCGGCTTCCTTGGCCGAATCGCACTTGTTGATGATGATGATGTCGGCCCGGCGGAAGTTGGCCTCGCTGGGGTGGTAGAGCAGCTCGTGCCCGGAGCGCAGCGGGTCGGCGATGCAGATGTGCAGGTCGCAGGCGTAGAAGGGCAGATCGTTGTTGCCGCCGTCCCACAGGATCACGTCCGCTTCCTTTTCGGCGCTGCGGATGATCTGCTCGTAGTCGACCCCGGCATAGACCACGAAGCCGTTGTCGATATGCGGCTCATACTCTTCCCGCTCCTCGATGGTGCACTCGTGGAGGTCCAGGTCGCTGTACGCGCCGAACCGCTGGCAGGCCTGCCGGGCCAGGTCGCCGTACGGCATGGGGTGCCGGATGGCCACCACCTTCTTGCCCAGGCCCTTGAGGATGTTGGAGATGTAGCGGGTGGTCTGGCTCTTGCCGGCGCCGGTGCGCACCGCGGTGATGCCGATGACCGGGACGGTGGACTTGATCATGGTCCGGTCCGCGCCCAGCAGCTCGAAGTCGACGCCCATGGAGACGCACAGGGCGGACAGGTGGCCGATGTATTCGTAGGTCACGTCGGAGTAGGAGAACACGGCCACGTCGGGCTTCTCCCTGCGGATCAGCTCCACCAGGTCCTGCTCGGGCAGGATGGGGATGCCCTTGGGATAGAGCTTCCCGGCCAGCACGGCGGGGTAGCGGCGGTCGTCGATGCCGGGGATCTGGGTGGCGGTGAAGGCCACCACCTGGTAGTCCGGGTTGTCGCGGTAGACCGTGTTGAAGTTGTGGAAGTCGCGGCCGGCGGCTCCCAGGATGACGACACGGCGGGGGGTCATGGACATTTGAAGCTCCCTTGATGGGTCGACCGAACGACCGACACACCCGGGTGGGGTAGTCATGGCCTCGGGACAGTGGTTGGATGCCACCCATGCTACCCCCTGCCCGGGGCCGGTCAAGCAATATATTGCGTTTTCTGTTTCCGGAAAAAGCCGGCCGGCCCACCCCCCCTCTGCGCCATACTGCAAGGGCGTTCAACGCCCGATAACATCCCATCCGGGAGAGGTTTGCAGTGAAGAAGATGCGTCTGCTGACGGGATTCGCCCTGGGCCTGGCGCTGGCCGCCCAGGCTCCCCGGCTGGTGCAGGGGGTCAACGCCCCCGTCTCCGCCGCCGTTCCCGACGATCCGGATCTGGCCAGGGCCATCGCCCCCTTCGCCGCCGAGATCCACGCCGCCTTCGGCCGCGCCATCGCCACCGCGCCAAGCGGGATGGCCCGGGGCGGGAGGGGCGAATTCCCCCTGGGCTTCCTGGTCGCCGACATCATGCGGGCGGCCGCCGGCGCCGAGGTGCGCCTCGCCTTCACCAACGGCGGCGGGATCCGGCGCGACCTCCCGGCGGGCCCGGTGCACGTGGGCGACATCTACGAAGTGATGCCCTTCGACAACGAGCTGGTGGTGGCCGAGTACACCGGCGCCGAAGTGCTCGCCATCATCCGGGAGGCCATCCAGCGCAAGGGCGGCGAGCCCGTCTCGGGGGTGCGGGCCTCGGTCAGCGGCACCCGGGAGCACCCGGTCGTCGCCATCACCTGGAGCGACGGCACCGCCATCGACCCCGCCGGCCGGTACCGGGTCGCCACCACCGACTACCTCCTGGCCAACGGCGACAAGACCCCCACGATCAAACTGGGCCGCCATGCGCTGCTCACCAGCAGACCGGTGCGGCAGCTGGTCATCGACTACTGCGAGGCCCAGGGCAAGGCGGGCCGGCCCATCCTGGCCCCCGAAGGCCGGCGCTACGTCTATTCCCCCGACATCGCCCGGGCCATCAAGGCCAGGACCTTCCACTTCTAGGAGCGTGGCCATGGAACGGCGAACCTTCATCCAGGCCATGGGGGCCGCGCTCGCGGCCTCCAGCCTGCCGGCCGCGGCCAGGACCGAAGGGGCCGCGGGCCGGATCACCCTGCTCCACACCAACGACACCCACTCCCGCATCGAGCCCTTCGGCCCGGGGAGCGGCAGCCTCACCGGCCGGGGCGGCATCGCCCGCCGGGCCACCCTGGTCAGGCAGGTCCGGAACACCGTCCCCAACGTGCTGCTCCTGGATGCCGGCGACGTGTTCCAGGGCACGCCCTACTTCAACCAGTACAAGGGCTTCGTGGACTTCAAGCTGATGTCCATGTGCGGCTACGACGCCGGCACCCTCGGCAACCACGATTTCGACCGTGGCGTGGACGATCTGCTGGCGGCCCTGTCCGAGGCCCGTTTCCCCATCCTCAACTGCAACTTCGACCCATCAGGGGCCCCCGCCCTGGCCGCCCGGCTCCGCCCCTGGATGGTGAAGGCGTTCCCGGGGGTCAAGGTCGGGCTCGCCGGGGTGGGCATCGAGTTCAAGGGGCTGGTCTCGGCCGAAAACCACGCGGGGGTGCAGTGGCGCGACCCGGTGGCCGCGCTCAGGCCGGTCGTCAGGCAGCTGCGGGAGGTGGAGAAGGTGGACCTGGTGGTGCTGCTCTCCCATCTGGGCTTCGACCGCCAGGGCGACGCCATCGACGACCTGAACCTGGCGCGGCTGGTGCCGGGCCTGGACGTCATCATCGGCGGCCACACCCACACTTTCCTGGAAGCCCCGGTCAAGGTCGCCAACGCGGCGGGGGAGACCGAGATCTTCCAGGTGGGCTATGCCGGGGTGAACCTGGGGCGGATGGACCTCACGGTGAACCAGGGCGCGAAGCTGGCGGCCTCGGGCACGGCGGTGCCGGTGCGGGCCTGAAGCTAGCCCAGGACGGCCTTCAGCTTTGCCAGGTCCTCGGGGGTGTAGTAGGTGCAGCAGCCCTTCTTGGACGCGGGCACGAGGCTCAGCTCGGTGATCGCCTTCTTGACCTTGGCGTCGGAGACGCCCAGCTGCTTGGCCATGGCGCCGGCGGTGAACAGGGTCGGGGTTTCGGTGGGCATGGAGCCTCCTTCGGGGCGAGTTACAGGGTCTGGGTCACGGAATCCATGGTGACGGCCAGGGTGGCCCGGGCCCAGGCGAACCGCGACTTCATCACGTCGAACTCGGGGCCCGAGCTGATGAAGGCCGCCGAGCCCTTGATCAGGAACCCGGTGCCGGGCCCATGCTGGCCGGGGACCTTGATGCTGCCCAGGGTGATCAGCACCTGACTGTTGGCGGCGATGTTGGCCTCGGTCCGCTGCATGTAGCCGGCCGGGATCAGCATCCTGCCGTCTTCCGAGATGCGGATGTAGCTGTTCCAGGTGTTGACCATGTGCTGGCCGTCCGGGCCCACGGTGGCGATCGCGACCACCCCGTCGTACTTCAGGACTTCCAGCAGCTTTTCCGGGATTTCCATGTTTTTCTCCTACGGTTGTTGGGTTGACGGGGTGGGACGGGCAACCCGCGCTTCGCCCCGGCTGGTCTTGCGCTGCCGGAACCAGGCTCCCGTGTCCGCCACGAAGGCTTCGGGCGCTTTGCTTGCGTACTCCCCGGCCAGGTCCGCCAGGGTCTTGGTGCCGAGGAACGCGTGGAGCGCCTGCTCCGCCTCGATCATGAACGCGTGGATCCGGCACCGCCCGGAGGTGGCCCATTCGGGCGCTTCCGGACCGTACAGCGCGCACTGGCGGCGGATCTCGTCGCAGGCGAACAGGGTCCGGTCGGGGTCCACCGCGGCCAGCACCTCCATCACCCGGATCTGCCCCGCGGGGCGGGCCAGGACGAACCCGCCGGCGACCCCTTCGAGCCCCCGGACCAGCCCGGCCTTCTTCATCCGGGTGAACAGCTTGGCCAGGAACCGCTCGGGGATCTTCTGGAAACTGGCCAGATCCCGCACACTCGCCGGATCCGGCCGGCCGGCGAGGATCAGCAGCGAGTGCAGCGCGTATTCGGCGCCGGCTCCGTACAGGGATGACTTCAAACTAACACCTCACAGGGTGTAGTTTAAACGCCTTCCCGTTCCGGAGTCAAGGCCCGTTCAGCGGGGGCGGTTCACTTGGCCAGTTTCGCCATGGCGGCGATGAAGCGGTCCACTTCCTCCTCGGTGTTGTAGGGGGAGAGCCCGGCCCGCACCCAGGCGCCGGTGGGCAGGATGCCCAGCTTCTCGGCCAGGGTCCAGGCGTAGAAGTTGCCGTCGGCCACGAACACCGAAGCGGTCTCGATGACCTGCCGGCACACCGCCGACGGGGTCAGGCCGGCGACCGTCAGGGCCACGGTGGGGGTCTTGCGCACGGCCGCGGGCGGCTGGTAGAGCCGGATCCCGGGCATGGCGCCCAGGGCCGCGCGGATCTTTTCCGCCAGGCGGTTCTCGTGGGCTTCCATGGCTTCGTAGCCGGAGACGATCCGCTCCCGCCGGGTGCTGCCGGCGCCCAGGGCGGCGATGAACTCCACCGCCGGCTTGATGCCCGCGATGCCTTCGTGGTTCAGGGTCCCGGTCTCCAGCTTGTCCGGGGCCTCGTCCGGCGCCGGCACCAGCTTGTAGACCTCCAGCCGCTCGAACAGTTCGGCCCGGATGGCGATGATCCCCATGTGCGGTCCGAAGAACTTGTAGGAGGAGCAGGTCAGGATGTCGGCGCCGAGCGCCTGGAAGTCCACCGAGAAGTGCGGCACCGCCTGCACCGCGTCCACCGCCACCAGGGCGCCCACCTGATGGGCCCGGGCGGTGATCCGGGTGAGGTCGTTGATGGTGCCCACGGCGTTGGAGGCCAGGCCCGCCGCCACCAGCACGGTCTTCTCGTTGATGATCGAATCCAGTTCCGACAGGTCCAGGGTGAAGGTCCCGGTGTCCACCCGGATCCAGCGCACGGTCACGCCCTTGTCCTTGGCCAGGGTGATCCAGGGGTCGACATTGCCCCGGTGGTCCAGCTCGGTCACGACGATCTCGTCCCCGGGCTTCCAGTCCCGGCCCAGGGCGCGGGCCGCGTGGAACAGCAGGGTGGTGGCGTTGGCGCCGAAGGCGATCTCCCCGGCCCGGGCGTTCAGCAGATCGGCCATGGCCAGCTTGGCGGCCGTGATGTGGGCCTCGGTCTCGACGCTCGAGGCGAACTGGCCGTGCAGGTTGGCGCCGCCCTTGCGCATGTAGTCGGCCATGGCGTCGATGCAGGTGCCCACCACCTGGGAGCCGCCGGGGCCGTCGAAGTAGGCGACGGGCCGGCCGTTGTGCATCCGCCCCAGGGCGGGGAACTGCTGGCGGACCAGCTCGATGGGATAGGCGGCGCAGACGGGTACGGCCATGGGTTTCTCCGGGATGGTTCCATTCTGGACGCAATCCCTCCGCACAGGGTGGCGAAGCGGGCGCGTTCCGCCGCAGGATCCTCCGTCCGGCCCGGAGCGGACCGAAGCTTCTTCGGCCTCAGGTCCCGTGCAGCACCCGGGCCAGGGGATAGCCCGCGAACGGCTTGATCTTGGCCAGGATCGGGGTGGTGGCGATCTTGGCCACCCCCCAGCCTGAGGAGAGCAGGCCGTCCGCGATCTGCCGGAGCTGCTGCATGTCCCGGGCGATCACCTGGAGCAGGTAGTCGTACTGCCCGCTGACCCGGTGGCAGGCGACCACGTGCGGCTCGGCCACCATGGCCTCCTCGAACCGGGTCAGCTCCCCGCGCTCGTGGTTGGCCAGGTTGACCTCGATGAAAGCCTCCACCACCCGGTCCAGCCGGTCGATGTCCACCTCCGCCCGGTAGCGGCTGATGACCCCGTCGGCCTCCAGCTTCCGGACCCGCATCAGGCAGGCGCTGGGGGAGAGCCCCACCAGGTCCGCCAGGGCCTGGTTGGTGATCCGCCCGTTGCCCTGCAGGGCTTCGAGGATCCGGGTGTTGATGGGATCCAGCTTCTGGTCTGCCATGGATGCGCTCCTCGGCCCCCGAGGCCGGACCATGAACTGTTATAAGCTTTTTCGGGTGTTTCAGATAGGCTGCCGAAGGAGAACACCATGGAACAGGCGATCCGGACTTTTGCCCTCGATCTGGGCGTCGACGATGTCGGGTTCGCCAGCGCGCTGGCCTACGACAGCCCCCGGTCCTATCCCATCACCCGGCTCATGCCGGAAGCGAAGTCGATCATCGTGCTCGCCTTCCGGGTCCTGTCCAGTTGCGAAAGCCCGAGCAGGGACCGCGGCCCCGAACGGCCACATGGACCTGGGCGCCTTCGCCCGGACCGCCAGCTGCCGGGTGGCGCGGTTCCTTGAGGCCCGGTACGGGGCCAAGGTGGCCAACATCCCGCTCTCCGCCCCCATGGAGATCCACCAGGACGGCAAGGCCGTCGGATCGATGAGCATGACTGGCTCCTTGCGACCGTAGCAGTCGCGATTCCGACTCTGCGGATCTTCAGGGTGCGGCTCTCCCCCCGGATCGGAACTGACGAACCGGTGATGCGACTCTTCAAGTGGCTCCAAGTTTTGACAAAGTCGGACGGCGCCTCGATGCGGTGAGGCAACGAAGTCACGACTCAATGACCCTTGATTTTCTCGAACTCGGTCCAATAAAGCCCCCCACCCGGGCTGGATTCAAACCCTTCGATTACCACATAAAAATCATCGACGATCTGAACAACCTTATATTGCTTACCTGGTTTGAGCTCCCGTAGGTCGGTCATGACAGACTGCCCCAGGCCCTCAAAACTAGGCTTGTATAGAATGTCGTCGCCAACTTTGAATGGGCATTTTTTCATTTGATTTCTCAAGGGATGGGCGTGGGGGCTGAGACCGTACCAGCCGCTGTGCCATTCGGGAAATAGAATTCAGGCAACCCGCCTGGCATCCCAAATTTTGGCTCCGTCATCGGATTAAATCCAACCCAAGTTCCAGGCTCAGGAGTCACCGTAAACATTGAGTTCGGAGGGATGCTACGAAACAGAGATAAACCTTGCTTCGCCTCGATTCCAGAAAGTCCCCCTACACTAGTGGCAAACCCTCCAGGACGGAGTCCCGTACTGAAGTTTCCAGCCTGCTCGCCATATCCATAGTGGAAAAATTGTTCTCCAGGACCGGTCTGCCTGAATGCATTGTGTCCTTTTGGCAGGCGTGCGTGAACTGAGCATTTGAGGCCGGTAGGCTCATGGGTTCACGGAGTTCAGCCCATGGGAAAGCAGACGAAAGGCCCGTTGCCTGCGGAGGTCGAGAAGTTGC
>TBL_comb47_HYPODRAFT_10003590_pt1 | contig 18260 bp, 11 predicted proteins | sample TroBogypolimnion_40_FD_10682 | JGI IMG/M metagenome (IMG submission 10682)
GTCAGACCCGTAATGACACCGGTTCCATTCACCTCAACGATAGGTTTTTACAATACTGCGCTGATTACTTCCAAAACTGCGGAGATCCTTGGATTCAAAGAGGATGCAGCCCGGTATTCCGCACTGGCCGAAAAGATCAAAGTCTCCTTCAACAACCATTTTTTCGATCCCTCTTCCGGGAAATATGCCAAATGCAGTCAGACCTCGCAATTGATGCCACTTTACTTTAATCTTGTGCCGGAAAATAAACTACAGCTGGTTCTGGATAATCTGGCTTGGAAGATTGAAGCCGATTCGAATCATGTGGGAACCGGCTTCTTGGGAACTCCGCTAATTCTTACTGAACTTGCAGACCTGGGAAAGGGCGAAATCGCTTATAAAATGGCCAATCAGCGGACTTATCCCGGTTGGTATGATATGGTCTTTAATCATGGCACCAAAATATTCAAGGAGGACTGGAAAGGGGGCAAAGTCCAGATGCCACCTTTAGGAGGGAGCCTGGGTTACTGGTTTTACTACTCCCTCGCGGGATTTCAACCGGATCCTGCATCACCCGGATTTAAGAACGTGATCATACGTCCCGATTTTGTTACCGATTTGACCTGGGTTAAAGGAGAGTATCAGTCGCTCTACGGAACCATTAAATCAAACTGGAAACGGGAGAATAACCTCCTCACCCTGAATGTTGAAATCCCGGCAAACACAACAGCTACGATTTATCTGCCGACGGACTTAATTGCCAGTATTACCGAAAGTGGAAACTCCCTGATTGACAACAAAGATTTCGCCTCAGTATCCCCGCAGAACGGGAAAACGGTCATCCAGACAGGTTCCGGTCATTACACTTTCAGGATCAAAAAAAGTCATTAAGAAATCTGTAAAAAAATAAGGGTATGGTTGTATAATTGAATGATCATTAAGAATGTGCCTGAAGCACAAAATACGGGTAGAAAAACAATTTATTACATGCTATTTTGTACCCTATGGCAAGGGATCCAGCTTTCAAATTTTTGGCTACCCTCCGCCAGTTGGCGGATCTCTGACAGGATTTAAGAACATTTTAAACTTATTATGAAACAAAAGATGAGGAATATTGCAATTGTCTTAATACTTAATTTACTGGTTTCATTAAACCTGATTGGGCAAAACAAAACGTTTAGATTAATATCCAATGATGATTTCAAATACCTCGAAGAGCTTACCAAAGATGTGGTTGAACGTTCGCGTATCCTTCCCAAACAAGTGATATCGAAAGAGTTTGGAGCCAACAATAGCGGCGGAACTTTGATCAAACCCGGCGGAAGCGATTGCTATCCCGCCTTTTGGATACGGGATTATGCCATGTCAATAGAGAGTGGATTTATCACACTTGAGGAGCAAAAACATATGCTTATGATTACCGCATCAGGCCAGTGCGATCAGCCCTGGATATCGGATGGAGGCTGCATGATCCCGGTGGGCGCCATTCCTGACCATATCCGGATTGATGACAGCCGCCCCATTTATTTCCCCGGCACCTACGACTATAAAGGACAAGGGAATAAAAAATGGGGGATGATGCCACCCTATTGCGATCAGTTTTTCTTTATTGACATGGCCTATTTATATTTTAAACAAAAATTCTCTGCCAGGTTTTTAAGGCATGAAATTAATGGCATCTCATTAATTGACCGGTTAGAGATCGCCTATAAAACCCCTCCCACCAAACAGGAGGGTGTTATCGTTTATGCAACAGAGGATTTCAGGGGTGTTGACTTTGGATTCAGAGATGTTATCACGATCACCGGGGAGCTGTGCATGCCTTCGCTGCTAAAGTATAAGACTTCACTTGAGCTGGCTGAATTATTTGACCGGCTTAAAAAGAGAGACAAGGCAGAGGCTTATCGCAGGAATGCCAGGAGACTTAAGCAGGAGATACCACTCCGTTTCTCTGATTCCCGCGGCATGCTGGTGGCCTCAACAGGGAAAAGCAGACAGGCCGACATCTGGAGCACCGTGATGGCAATTTACTATGGTGTTCTTGAAGGAGAAAAAGCGCTAAATGCCTCCCGCGTGATCACCCAGGGTTACAAAAAAGGGCTGTTGGCAAAGAATGGAAATATCAGGCATATCCTGATTGGCGAAGATTTCAGTGATAAATCGGCCTGGGAGAAAAGCCTTGTGCGAAAAGGCGATTATCAAAACGGAGGGTATTGGGGAACTCCCACAGGATGGGTTTGCTATGCCATGGCACTAACGGATCCTGATGCGGCCCGGCAACTTGCAAAGGAATATATTGATAATTTGCGGGCCGGCGATTATCGAAAAGGTACCGGTTTTGGCGAACCCTGGGAATGCTACAATCTGGAAGCACCCCAAAATGCCATTTACATGACTACAGTTACCTCTCCGTATACTGTATTTAAATCCACTCAAAAATAAAGGGGGATAGTCAATATGGCAACTTGTCCGTAAAAAGAATGTAACAATGCTGAATCCTGTAGTTTATCAATTGAATATAATGATTAAAAATGAAAACTGAATATAATATTGCGTTGCTTTGCACCTTAAAAAATCACTTTTAATAAAATCAATGCAGCAAATATTTCGTAGCTCCGCTGCTTTCATATTTACAAAGGGGAAGAGCTCCGTTATATTTGTAGAAGATTAATCTTGACAAACCTGGAGGTGCAGCGCACCGAAATATTTGTTATTAAAAGTTTAATTTTATTTTTTTAAACGGGACTATTTTACACATCAAAGAATCCAAATACTAAAACACGTAAAAAACCAACTCTAATGAAGAACAAATTTAAGACCGGGATGATTTTAGTATTGCTGCTGTCAATTTTAGCAATACACAACACCGCCACAGGCCAGTTAAAAGCTGAAACGGCAGAGCAAAAAAGCAAGCGGATGGAATGGTGGACAAATGCACGCTTTGGGATGTTTATCCATTGGGGATTATATGCCTTGCCTGCCCGTCACGAATGGGTAAAGAACAAGGAGCGAATGACTAACGAGCAGTATCAAAAGTATTTTGAAGAATTTAATCCCGATCTCTTTAATCCAAAGGAATGGGCCAGAATGGCTAAGGAAGCGGGAATGAAATATGTAGTGCTCACAGCCAAACATCATGAAGGCTTTTGTCTGTTTGATTCAAAATACACCGACTTCAAAGCGCCAAACACCCCCTTCGGCAAGGATATTATCAGGGAATATGTCGATGCACTCAGGGCTGAAGGATTAAAAGTTGGTTTCTACTATTCGCTTATCGACTGGCATCATCCCGACTACACCATTGACCAGGTGCACCCGTTGCGTCAGGAGAGTGATTCAGCGTATGCGCGTTTGAACAAAAATCGAGACATGTCAAAATACCGCGAATACCTTAAAAACCAGGTACGGGAATTGCTCACCAATTACGGCGAAATCAGTGTGATCTGGTTCGACTTCTCATTCCCTGGCAAGCATGGTAAGGATCATAATGACTGGGCTTCGGAGGATCTGCTGAAAATGGTCCGTACCCTTCAGCCCGGAATCATTATTGACGACCGTTTAGACCTCAAGGATAAAGATGGTGGATGGGACTTTGAATCACCAGAACAATACAAGGTAGAGAAATGGCCTGAACGCAACGGTAAAAAGATCGCCTGGGAAACCTGCCAGACCTTTTCCGGGTCATGGGGGTACTACCGGGATGAGAACACCTGGAAAAGCACTCCGCAATTACTCGAGTTGCTCATCGAGTCAGTCAGTAAAGGGGGTAATTTACTGCTCAATGTGGGTCCCACCGGGCGAGGGGTCTTTGACTTCCGGGCACAGGATCGTCTGAAGGCAATGGGTGAATGGATGAAATATAACAACCGATCGATTTACAATTGTACCGAAGCCCCAGCTGAATTCGTTGCTCCTGCAAACACCCTCCTGACCTATAATCCAAAGACAAACAGGTTGTATATTCATCTGCTCAGTTATCCGATGGGTAATCTGGTCCTTAAAAATATGGGCGACAAGGTAAAATACATTCAATTCCTGCATGATGCCTCCGAAATTAAATTCCGTACCGCTAGAGGTGAAGAGAAAAATAACCTGAGCCTTGAACTTCCGGTTCAAAAACCTCCGGTCGAAATTGTCGTGCTTGAAGTTATCCTGAAATAGAAAAATTTATGGTTCTATGGCATTTGCTATGGATAATTTTAACATTACTCCTAATACATCTGGCAATTGGCATCTGGCTGCTTGCAGATTTTTTAAGGAAGAAAGCTGTTTACACACCAAAGTTAAGGATAAGAGTCATATGGATGCAACCATTCAAGCGAGCCGCATACAGCTAAAAGCAGGCTGCAAATCATTAACCTTTTTATAGAAGGGAAGCTACCCAAACAATTCATTTTAGAGCCAATGACGAAAATACGACTTCTCTATTTTTTCCTCCTTATTACCCTTTTATTCAGCTGTTCCGGTCTTTCAAAAAAATCGGAACCGCTGATAAAAGCGTATGACATTGATTTTAACTGGGGCCCGGGAGGTCCAAACGGATTTGCCGAACCGGGTCTTTGGGCAGATGCGAATCCTGCAGATCACGTAAACTGGTATGCCGATTTGGGATGTAATGTAATCCAGTCTTTTGCAGTCTCATGCAACGGTTATGCCTGGTATAAAAACGGAATTGTTCCTGAACAACCCGGGTTAAAGTATGATTTTCTGACCGAACAGGTGAAGCTGGCCCATCAGAAAAATATGAAGGTGTTTGGTTATTTCTGTGCAGGTTCAAATACCCGGTGGGGTCTTGAACATCCCGGATTAAGCTATGGAATTCCATCCAACCCCCATATCCCTTATACCACAACTTACATAGATTTCCTTTGCGCATCAATCCGTGATGCCATAAAAAAGACCAATATGGATGGCGTTTTTATCGATTGGCTCTGGAATCCGGGAACCACTATGGAACCCTACCCACCTTTGAAATGGCTCGATTGTGAAAAAGTGATGTATAGGGAACTGATGAGCCGCCCTTTCCCCGGGAAGGAAAAAATAACACCCGAAATTGAACTCCAGTTCCGGCGTAAAGCCATTGACCGCTGTTGGAAGAAGATCAGGGCAACCGTCAAAAAAACAAAACCCGACTGTATTATCTGGCTCACCTCCTGTCAGCTCACAAGCAAAGATATTACCGGATCGGATATGCTGAAGCAGGTAGATTGGGTATTGAACGAGGCTGGCGATATCGCAACAACAGAATCTGTCCGAAAGATGCTGGGCCCGAATACCCGCCTGATCACCTGTCTGGCAAACTGGAACGGACAGGATCCGACAAAAGTCATTCCGGCAGCTATCCGGGCAAAAGTTGGACTTTATGGGTTTACCAAACCGGTAGCCGGATCTTTAATGCCACCGGTGGATTACTACCTTTCAAAACCGGTCGATAGCTTAAAAGGTGACGAACGGAATATCGCAGTCCTGGTAAGGGCCTTTAAAAATCTGCCCGATGACTATGTGAAAAAATAAGATCAAAGTAAGAGAACAATTTAATATCGTAATTATTTGTTTCCAATTACTTAAAAGCATGTTCCACTTATTTCTCAAAACAATATCGGTTATATGAAACTACTAATTAGCCTTCTGGTCACCCTTGCGCTTGCGTTCCCCTCAATTGTCCATTCCCAGGAGATCAAACCGGAGGATATCGTCTCCGCCCGGAAAATCCGTCGCGCAGAACTCAGCGATCCGATCCGCCCCGAATGGCATCTCACCATTGCCGAAGGAAAGGCCATGCCTTTTGATCCGAATGGCGCCATCTTTAAAGACGGAGTTTACCATCTGTGGTATATCTATCAGGATGAGAAGAAATGCAACTGGCAGCATCTCTCGAGCATCGATTTGTTTCACTGGCGATGGTATGCCAATGACCTGAAACCAAATCCGGGTGATCCCGAACACGACATTTTCAGTGGAAATGCATTTCTGGCAAAGGACGGGAACGTGGTTTTAGCTTACCACGGCCTGGGTACAGACGGAAATTGCGTCGCTTACAGCTGCGATAAGGAGCTTACAGAGTGGACAAAACCCAAAACCAATCCGATAGCCAAGCCGGGATGGGATCCCCACATGTGGCTGGAAGGAGATACCTATTTTCAATTGTCGGGAGGTGTTCCGGGAGCGAAACATCCGAACCCGCCTGTACTTTATGTGGGCGATTCATACGATAAACCTATGAAGAAGGTTGGGGAGTTTATGACTCATAACCTACCCGATGTGAATGATTTTGAAGATATTTCATGTCCCGACTTCTTCAAACTCGGTGATAAATGGGTGCTTTTATGTATCAGCCACTCCAGAGGGGCGCGGTACTATATCGGCACCTGGGACGGGAAACAGTTTAATCCTGAATCCCATCACCGGATGAACTGGCCCGGAGGAACCATGTTTGCACCCGAAACCCTGCTCGATGACCAGGGTAGACGGATCATGTGGGCATGGGTGCTCGACCGGAAATCGGGTGTCTCGAGCGGAACCATGTCGATGCCCAGGGTATTGACCCTTTCGCCGGACAGGCTTTCCCTGAATATTGAGCCGCCCAAAGAGGTCGAAAGGCTTCGGTACAATAAAATGGAGGAAGCTCCGTTTACGGTTCCTGCAGGTCAGTCTGTTACCCTGAACAAAGTTAGCGGCAATATGCTTGAAATGGATATCACCATCGATCCGGGTCAGGCGAAACGGTTCGGGGTGAAGCTCTTTTGCTCGAAGGACGGGACGGAGCAAACTCCCGTAATAATCGACCGGACAAAGAACCTGCTTCAGATCGATATGCAGAAATCAGGAATCAATCATCCTGTTTATGAAGAGTTTGCGATGGCATTTGCATCTCCCGATCCGAAGCATAACCCGGTAATCTTAACGGAGGATGCTCCATTCTCACTCGAAAAAAGGGAGAAAGTGCATCTGAGGATATTTCTGGACAAGTCGGTGCTTGAAGTCTTTGCAAACGGCCGCCAATGCATTACCCAGGTGATCTATCCAACACTCCGGGATGCGTTGAATATCCAGGTATTTACAGACGATTCGGCGGTGAAGGTTGAAAGTCTTAAAGCATGGAAATTATTTCCGGCCATGCAATGGTAATATTAAAATGTTCAATGATTAGACTTATAAAACCAACTAAAATGAAATTACTTACAGGATTCTGTTTTGCATTTGCAGTAGCTCTTTTACTTATGACCGGCTGCAATACAAATCCACCAGCTCCCGCAGGCCTGGCCGGATTACCCTTACTTGACAATACCCGTACCCGCTCAATTTCAGCTGAAAACATGACCGGTGAGAAGGGGAAAGGGGGAATGGCGATTCCCGATCCCAGTGAAAAGAAACCGGCTGCTTCAGGCCGGGCCGCCGACAGTCTGGGCCAGGGGTGGAAAGTAAAACCCTTTCTCCGGGTCAACGCCGGTCAGACGGTTACTCTGATGGATGTGGACGGACCCGGAACAATACAGCACATCTGGATGGTTGAAGGGTTAAGCCGCGCAAATGTTTTACGGTTTTACTGGGACGGAGAAGCCACACCTTCGGTTGAAGTTCCGGCGCCCGATTTCTTTGCCGTTGGGCACGAAAAGTTTGCCCGTGTGAATTCCCAGGTTGTGGTCGTAAATCCTCACAATGCCTTGAACTGTTACTGGCCCATGCCATTCCGAAAACATGCAAAGGTTACCTTTACCAATGAGTCAGATAAAGATCTTGACCTCCTCGCCTTCCAGATCACCTATGCCTTAAACCCGGTCGAAACGAATTCGGGCTATTTCCATGCCCAGTGGCGCCGTGCCAGAACAGGGAGCATAAATCCCTACGTAATCCTTGACGGGGTAAAGGGTAAAGGGCGATATGTGGGTACCTTCCTCGCCTGGACACAAATGACCTCCAAAGGGTGGTTCGGCGAAGGGGAAGTCAAATTCTTTATGGATGGAGATACTAAATTCCCCACGATCTGCGGCACCGGAACCGAGGATTATTTCCTGGGAAGTTATGGCTTTGAACAATCTTATACCACAGCCTATTCCGGGACCACGCTCGCCACATCTACCGAAGGGGAGTTGCCAAATCTTTGGAGTCTCTACCGGTGGCATCTGCCCGATCCGATCTGTTTTGAAAACGACCTGAAAGTGACCATTCAGGCATTAGGCTGGAACAATAAGGGGAAATACCGTTTGCTCGACGATGACATCGCTTCGGTCGCCTACTGGTATCAGAATGAGCCGCATCAGCCCTTTCCTGCACTTCTTCCGCTAAAACTGAGAAAACCCGGTAAATAATTATGAAGGCAAATCTTCTCATATTATCTGCTCTGTTGCTTTTCCATTTCACGGCCATTTCTCAGAATAATTCAACCCCATCGCTTGTTAAAGAGAATCAGCCAATTCCAAAGGAGGTGGTTAAAGCTGTCCGCGAATTCAGGGAGCGGTTGATGGCAGATCCCTACAGACCGGCTTATCATTTCGCCTTTCCGGAAGATAACGGAAGGCCGGGAGATCCTAACGGGGCTTTTTTCGCCAACGGACGTTACCACCTGATGTACCTCTATAACCGCGAGGGTTACGGTTTCTCATGGGGACATGTGTCAAGCACCGATTTACTCCATTGGCGCCACCATCCCGATGCCATCATCCCTGGAAACGGAGATCAGGGATGCTTCAGCGGCGGTGCGTTTGTGGATGATGATGGTTCAGCAACTCTCTCCTATTGGATGCTTTGGGGTGACAAAGGGATTGGTTTGGCTAAAAGTACCGACCCAGGTTTTGATCATTGGGAGAAATCGGTAAACAATCCGGTGATAAAGTCGGCTGAGTGGGGAATTACCGATTTAAAGGATGATTCCGGAAAAGTGTTCCATGTGGGTTCGGCTGATCCTTCAAACATCTGGAAAAAAGATGGACGTTATTACATGGCTACCGGAAATTTACTGGTCCTTCGGAAATACGGTTCACGAGGTAAAGGATTGCCGGCAAATTTCGATAAACCATCACTTCCCGACGACTCCCTGAATTATCAGGGTGACAGGCTGTATCTGTTCGCCTCTGACGATTTGAAAACCTGGAAATATCAGCATGAACTCTATAAGTCAGATCGTAAATGGACCAGCAAAAACGAAGACAACATGTGTCCCAGTTTCCTCCCTTTGCCATCTTCTGCGGATGGCGGTAAGCCCGGCGGTAAACATCTGTTACTTTTTATAAGTCATAACAGGGGTTGCCAGTATTATGTGGGAAGTTACAGGAACGACTATTTCTATCCCGAAAATCACGGCCGGATGACCTGGAAAGACAATGCCTATTTTGCCCCCGAAGCAATGATTGACGGCAAAGGGAGACAAATCATGTGGAGCTGGATCTTTGATGACCGCCCCGATTCGGTGATTAAAAATCGCGGATGGACCGGCACATACGGCCTGCCACGCACCTTATGGGTTGGCAGCGATGGCACACTTAGAATGAGGCCGGTCCGGGAACTCGAATCTTTAAGGTTGAATGAATCAACAGTTTCAAACATTAAAGTTCCCTCCGGAAGTGAAGTAAGATTAGGGGAGCCGGGAAAAGAACTGATGGAACTTGAAGTAACCATACCAGCTACAAATGCCTTAAAATACGGGGTTAAATTGGGCATCTCAGATGACGGACGCGAAGAGACCGTTATTTTTTACGACAAATCGGAAAAGAAATTAAAGTTCGATACCCGGAAATCGGGATTATCCTATGGCCGTAAAATCATTGAGGAAGCGCCATTCGAACTTCAGGAAAAGGAACCTTTGGTTTTGAGAATATTTGTGGACAAATCCATTATTGAAGTTTTTGCCAATGACCGGCAGGCTATTGGCAGAATGGTTTATCCTACCTTAGGCGGAAGGGGAATCAGTTTGTTCTCGGAAGGTGCAGATTTAATTGTCAAAAGCGTGAAATCGTGGGAATTGAGCCCGTCGAATCCGTATTGAATCCCATTTAACCCGGTGCATGAATCCGTGAAACAAATTTTCAAAGCCATCGGCTTTGCTGAATTTTTAAGTTAATGATATAACGGTGCATTGCACCTAATAACTCACTTTTAATATAATTATTGCTTCAAATATTTCGCAGCTCTGCTGTTTTCATAAATTTCTGAGATGCAGAGCACCAAGATATTTATAGAAGATTAATGGTTAGAAAACAGGAGGTTCAGCGCACCGATATATTCGTTGCTAATTCTGTATTAATCTGGATATTTTCTTCCGGTTAGGCAATGCCATTAAATTAAAAACTTTGTTTCTTTACCTAATTCTAACTCCACTGGAGTTTTCGCTTAACTAATGCTATTGCACGGACGGGATTGAAAATTTAATTTTAAGCTCTCTTTGGGTCTCACCGGATGAGCCATTTGAATTTTATTGGAGTAACTGAAATAATTAAAATTAACCGATTCAATTTGGCCTTTAAAAACAAATTATATACAGATGAACAACAAATCAAACAACAAGGTATTTATCTGGTCATTAATTGTGGCGCTGGGAGGTTTTCTCTTTGGCTTCGACACGGCCGTTATCTCGGGCGTTGAAAAACACATTCAGGAGTTGTTTCAACTCACGCCGTTCTGGCATGGATTCACCATCTCATCGGCTCTCATCGGAACGGTGATCGGTGCTTTGGCAGCCGGAGAACCTGCCGATAAATATGGAAGAAAACCCATCCTTTTTATTATCGCCGGATTATATGTTCTCACCGCAATTGGCAGCGCCCTGGCCGAAAATGTAAGTATGTTTATTATTTTCAGGTTTTTGGGTGGGATAGGAGTTGGCGCTTCTTCCGTGGTCGCTCCAACCTATATCGCCGAAATCTCTCCCGCAAAAATCAGGGGGAGAATGACCGCCATGTTTCAGTTCAATATCATCTTCGGAATCCTGATCGCTTTTATTTCGAATTATTTATTTCGCAATTTCGGAACCGAACCCTGGCGTTGGATGCTCGGAGTGGCCGGAATTCCTGCCTTTCTGTTTTTCGTTTTCCTCTTTATAATCCCTGAAAGCCCCAGATTCCTGATCAAGATTGGCCAGATCGCAAAAGCTAAAATAGTCCTTGAACGAATTGAAATTGCCTCCATCGATGAAGAGATTGAAGAGATCAAACATAGCATGGAAAAGTCATCCGGCGGTGATCAGCAATTGTTCTCCCGCGCATATCTCAAACCAATTTCCGTCGCTTTCCTTGTCGCTATGTTTAACCAGTTTTCGGGAATCAATGCCATCCTCTATTATGCCCCCCGGATCTTTGAATTAAGCGGACTCTCAAATGCCGACTCTATGTTTCAGTCAATTATGATTGGGGTAACAAACGGAATATTCACCATTATTGGTATGCTCCTTATTGACAAAGTCGGACGAAAAAAACTGCTGATTACCGGGTCTGTTGGAATGTCAATCTGCCTGGGCCTGATTGCCAAAACATTCTATACCCATAGTTTTTCGGGTTATGGGTTGCTCCTCCTGCTATTGGTCTATATCATGTTCTTTGCTTTCTCAACAGGTGCCGTAATCTGGGTATTAATTGCCGAAATATTTCCAAACAGTGTCCGGGGCAAGGGACAATCGTTGGGAAGTTTTACCCATTGGTTCTTTGCCGCTCTGATCACGTTCCTGTTTCCGGTGATCGTTAAATTATCCGATTTGGGTGTAGGCCACGCATTCCTGTTTTTCTCAGTCATGATGATCGTTCAGGCAGTGGTTGTATGGAAATATTTTCCCGAAACCAAAGGAAGAACTCTTGAGGAGCTGGGTGAAAACCTCTAAAGGCAACAAATCCGGAACCATTAAAAACATACTCCCGCAGATATCGCAGATAATCGCCGGCTTAATTCTTAAATCTGCATTAATCTGCGCTATTTGCGGGCTAAAATCAGGTTATTTTAATTGAACAATATTCGAAAATACGGAGGAAATACGAGCCCGGAAATGATCCATTAAGGCTTTAAACACGATGATTTATGAATAAATTTGCCCAGGGGAAGAACTGCACCCTCAAAATAGGGATGCTTATTTTGGTGCTGTTTCTATGGAGTCCGGAAACCAAAGCTCAATGGGACTTTAACACAGACTATTTCAAAATCCACCTTGATAAAAGGGGATTCATTACCAGTATGAAAAACATTACGGTAAAACCTAACCATGAATTTAGTCTGCCGGATAGCCCATCGCCCCTGTTATCTCTTTACGACAGCAAACGAAAAGTTTATTATGAGCCGAATCACGCCTTCTGTCAAAAGAACGGGAATACAATTACCCTGAATTATTCCAACGGATCTGTGGCCATAATCAGCCTGGTCCCACAAAAGAAATATTTCCGGTTAACCCTTATATCATTGTCCCCGCGAAATGGGATTGATGATATCCAATGGGGCTCCTATCATACGAATATTACAAATATTTTCGGGGAAATCATTGGTGTGGCCAGGGATACAAGCGATGTGGTAAATTATGCAATCGGTATACTGGCGCTAAACGATATTACAACCGGCGGATCCTCGGCTACCGTAGGTGATGCTGCCCCTTTCCAATACATAATTCACAGTCCGGATAAAACATTGTTTCCGCTGCCGCCCAATTTGCATGAAGGTCAGATCTTCCCGATTGGCGGCGATGGGATTAGTGATGTTGCATTCTTTTCCCATCCTGAACCCTATTACCGGATATTATATGGAAATGCGGCTTTAATCGATCCGGCGGGAAATATTTTCATCACCTATCATGCAACAGACAGACGTGTCAAAAGAGATATTCAGTTTTCATTAATTCCGTTTTTGCCTGCCAACGCACCAAACCATCAGGAAGTTCAGCCGCTGCCGGGTGTCGATTTTATCGGTTCATCGATCGCCTTATGGGGAAGTCCCGACAGCACGGCTCTTCTCGATGTTATGCAAAACATAGTTGTCACTGAAGGGTTGCCCTATCCTAAAATAAATGGCAAATGGGTAAAAGACCCTGCCCGGTATATTCCCGATGCTTCCACAAAAGGAAATTTATTTGACAGCACCATGACCTATATGTCCCAATTGGGATTTAAGGCAGTTGAACTCGAAGATCTCCCTTATTTTAAGGTCGATCGTGGAAACAACGGATTTATTGACGGGAAAAATTTTGAGAAAAAACCGCTTCATTTCACCTCCGGTGATAAATCGCACAGGGAATTTACCACGCTCTCAAATCCCCGTGGCATACTGATCGGGAGACATACCATTGCAACTTCGCTTGCCCCGGGAACCAAAGATGCAAGTCCCTTGCCCAGCGACAGTTTATGTTATCAGCAGCTACGGATTTTAACCAAAGAGATAGGTGCCTCTGACACCATTATTGAGATTAATGACCCAACCTATATGGAGGAGATCGCAAGCTGGGAAGGGCATTGCGAGAGCCTGAACATGATCAAGACAGGCAAGGAGCTTATTCATTATGCGGGTGTTTCCAAAACAAAACCTTTTATCCTTCAAAAGGTAAAAAGGGGTTACTGGGGGACAAAAGCGACAAACCATCCGGCCAATGAGCCGATTTATAAGCTTCAGGTTACCATAAACTATGGATACGATGGAGTGATACCCAATATCTGGCTGCAGGACGAAATTGCTCAATATTATGCGGATGTAAGTGAAATTAACGGAATCTGCTTTATGGACCTTGACGGGGAAGAATTTTTATTTGATAGTGGACATGGTTATTATTCCGTCAAACGTTTTTTCAGAAAAATGTTTGAAAGGGCTTCAGCTCTGCATATTCCGTACCTGCGTATCTCCGGAGCGACACTTTCCGAAGGATCATGGCATTATCAAAGTATCTGGAATGTGGGTGGCGGAACAAATATGTATGATCTCAAAACCAGGAAATGGGGGAGCTCCACCAGTGAAGGGAAGGATATCAGGGATGTGGCCTGGTCCAACTATTTTCCGGCAACCTTTGGGGGTAATTTCGGAATAAACTCAACCTCTTCAACAGAGCAATATGAACATATTCAGGCCATCTCTATCGGTGTTGGTGCGACCTACCTGATGGAATTAAATCAAAAATCGATTGAAAGCTGTCCGCAAAAATATGAGATATTTAAAACCATCAGAACATGGGAAAATGCCCGTGCGGCAAATGCTTTCTCAAGAACCATAAAAAAACAACTGGCCGATCCCGCAAAGAACTGGACTCTGTCTGAGCTGGACAAGGATACCTGGAAACTGTGTCAGAAAATTAACGGGGTGAAAACCAATCCTGTAATCCTTAAACGGGCAAAAGATTATTAATATTTTAAAAACTATATAGTTATGAAACGATGGACTAGCTTCAAATTGATTATCTTAATATGTTTTTTTAATTTGCTGGCAAGCGCCGCAAAGAAGCCGCCAACAGATCCTCAGGGCCGGCCGCTCATCGAAAAAATTGGCACCATTGATTGTGATATGGTAGAGACAACACCAGTTGTTTTTAAGGGCCGGCTTTACAGGTTCGAATATGTTAGGAGTAATTACTGGAATAATAAAACAGGTGACTCCTATTTCCGGTTTGTAGACCACGAAACCGGGGAGAAAACGACCCCGTTCGCCAAAAGTTACGATTTTGGTAGCGCTTATGTTTCAGATAATACGGTTTATGTAACCGCAGTTGATGAAGGGAACAGTGAACAGGTTTATATTTTTAAATCCCATGACCTGGAAAACTGGGAGCAATGGATGGCTTTTAAACTTCCCGGGTGGGGAATCTTTAATACCTCCATGATCAAGGTTAATGACAAGTTTGTATTGATGTTTGAAGTGGGAAAACCCAAAACTGAGGCCGGTGAACCTTTTACTGCCCATTTCGCCACTTCAGTGGATCTTAAAACATGGAATATATTATCCCGAGATCACAATTATGCAATGGATCGCTATACCGCCCCGCACTGCCTGCGCTACCTCGACGGCTATTATTACGATTTCTATCTCGAGGCTTTTCATGGCTACGAAGCCAGGGTGGTCCGTTCCAAAGATTTAATTCACTGGGAAGCTAGTCCTTTGAATCCGGTTCTGAAAGCCTCCCCAAATGACAAAGTGATTGCCAATAAAACATTGCCTGACAGCCTTATTCACAAAATTTCAGTCGCTGATGACTGGAACAATTCGGATATCGACTTTTGTGAATATCAGGGTAAACTGATTATTAATTACTCCTGGGGAAATCAACTGGGCAAGGAGTTTTTGGGGGAAGCGGTTTACCACGGAACTCAGGAACAATTTCTTCGGGGATGGTTTCCGGGAAAATAATTTTTTGGCAAGAAATATTAAGTAATCTGAAAGATATACTTAACTATTTAAAATTCTGGTTTTCTCCTTATTGACCCCTCTAATTCGAGCCTGTGTCAAAAGTGAAAATTTTAACCGCGGAGAACCGCTGAGACTTACCGCAGAGAATCGCAAAATATTAAATTATAATAAAATAACTCTGTATTTCATTTTTATTTCGTTAATCATCATAAAATGAAAATCACCACTCCTTATTTTGGCATCACCCTGTTTTTGATTATTCAGAGTACGTTTCAGCCTGAAAACTCATTGGCCATAAACAAGGGAGATAATTCCTCGAAGAAGGTAGTCACCGAATCTCCGACACTGGTACGTAAAATAAAAGATGTGATCATCTATAAGGATTCACTGTTTTATTCAGCATTTCCCTCTGTTGTAAAACGCCCCGATGGCCAAATCCTGGTTGCTTTCCGCAGGGCACCCGACCGCAGGCTGTTCGGAGAAGAGGGTATTTCGCATACCGATCCGAACAGCTATCTGGTGATGGTTCGTTCCATGGATGCAGAAACGTGGACAAAGGAACCGGAATTAATCTTTGCCCACCCTTTTGGTGGATCACAGGATCCTTGTCTGTTGCAGCTTAAGGATGGAACCTTGATTTGTACAAGTTATTTATGGGGACTTATCCGCCCCGATGCAGACTCTGTTCTGAACAGAAAAATAACCATACTAAAAAATAAAAAGGGAGAACACTCCCAGGCCTATACTTTCCTTGGAGGATATCTGGTGCGCTCTGCCGATGGCGGTGATAAATGGCTTGGACCCGTTTATCCTCCACATGTTCCTTCCGATATCCAGGTGAATGTTTGGGGAAAACCTTTGCCTGCCTACAATCGCGGTGCCTTATGTGAAGGGAGAAATGGTCGGATTTATTGGGTCGTCGCATCAAACAGCGCCGATGCCCCTTCCAAAACCCAGACACATCTGCTGATTTCGGAGGATAAAGGATTAACCTGGCACTATTCCTGCCCGGTAGCTTCGGATGAAAAGATCTCCTTTGATGAAACCTCAATTTATGAAACGCCGAAGGGTGATCTGGTCGCGTTTCTTCGTACTGCAAATATGCCTGACCAGCTTTCATGCATCGCCCGTTCCACGGATGGGGGGAAATCGTTTAAATGGCAAAGCATGGGTTTTTACGGATTCCCTTTGTACGCAATGAAACTTCCCGACAACCGTGTTCTGCTCACCTATGGATACCGGCGCAAACCATACGGCATTCGCGGAAGGATATTGAATGCTGAATGCACCGATTTTTCAACAGCCCGGGAATTTGTCATCCGCGAAGATGGCGGAAGTGGCGACCTGGGATATAGCTGGTCCGCTATGATCGATGACACCCGCGCCTTGGTTGTCTATTATTTCAATGACAATAATAAGCTTAGGTATATTGCCGGAACGATATTGAAGATTACCAATTAAGAGACAGTTTAAATTTTAGGACTTTATTTAATTCACTAAAATTCTCTTATTGGAATTGGTGCCATTGGCATTAAATATGGGTAGAGGATAATTTGTCACAAAATATCTCGTTATGGCCGGGCAATGTCATTAATTAAGAAAAGAGTAGTTGACAAATTGTAAAACTCCGGAGGAGTTCTCCGTAAATACCACCCAATACAACCGGGTGGTAAAGAGCGATAGCTTGAATAAAACCCTGTCGGGGTTTCCCAAAGGAGATTGCAAATTAAAAGATTACAGAAAGTCAGGGTTTATGGCCATTGGGTAACTCCGACAGAGTTACATCAGGATTGACTTTATCCTCCATGCCACCTGGTTAAAACAGGAAGTTATCTATTGTGAACTCCTAAGTTTTTCACTTCACTTAATGACACTGTCCTGATTGGACTAAAAATAAATTTAAACAGATTAAATCAAAAACTTTAACAAAACTCCAATAACCATGATCCAGAATTGCCTCCGGTTTCCATTTTACTTCCTACTCTTTGTCAGTGTGGTATTAATTCCCAATGCCTCTGGCCTTCCGGTGCAGCAGACAAACCTTATGAATAAAGCACTTCCGGTGTGGGCACAGGGCCGTGAAAAGGAGATGAATCTAACCCTTGGATTTCGGGGAGTTTTTAAGGCAAAACCAAATCAAAAGGCGATCCTGAGAATCACAGCCTCTTCCTTTTACCGGGTTTTCCTGAATGGCAAATTCCTTGGATACGGTCCCGCCCGCGCTGCCCACGGGTATTTCAGGGTGGATGAATATGATTTAGGGAAACACCTGGTAACCGCAGATAATATTGTGGCCATTGAAGTTGCAGGATATAATGTGAACAGTTTCTATACCATCGATCAGCCATCCTTTCTTCAAGCCGAGCTCGAAGCGGAGGGGAAGATCATTCTTGCTACCGGAAGAAGAGCCGGGTTCGAATCCTTTCAAATAAAAGAGCGGCTGCAGAAGGTGGAACGCTACAGTTTTCAGCGCGCTTTCACCGAATATTACCGGTTAACCAACGGTTCTGACCAATGGAAAACATCGGCAAATGTTCCGGTCGAAACTTTAAAAACGGCAGTTGTGACTTCCGGTAAACTGATTCCCCGGAATCTTTTGCTCCCTGAATTCACTGTTGTTCATCCGATTTCAGGTTGCGTCCGCGGAACTATTCAATGGATAAAGCCCGCCAAATATTACAAAGACCGATCTCTGAGACTGATCAATGACCAGTTTAAAGGTTATCCTGAGCAGGAGCTGGAAGTCGTGCCCTCGCAGATTATTCAGGAGATCTCAGATAAGATACAGGAAAAAACAGTGACTCCTTACCATTCCGGTGATATCCGACTTAAAGAAAACGATTTCTCCACGGTTGACTTCGGGACCGATCTCACCGGTTTTATCGGGGCAAAGGTTACCTGCCACGAGAAAACTAAAATTTATTTCTATTTCGATGAAATTCTTACCGATGGCGACGTAAACACAAAAAAACGGATGGCCGACGTGAATA
>TBL_comb47_HYPODRAFT_10003591_pt1 | contig 18255 bp, 16 predicted proteins | sample TroBogypolimnion_40_FD_10682 | JGI IMG/M metagenome (IMG submission 10682)
CCATTCCCAGCTCCGGTCGGGCTTCGCCCTCCCTCCACTGGGAATGGACAAAGATACAACGAAAACATAAACTCAAACCAATGCTCGGACTAACACATCAGTGGTCCAGAAAAGTGAACCCTCTCAAGAGCTGCCTCCGCTGGCCTGTTCTGTCGGGTCACAAAAAAGAAATTTCAGCAATTCGGGACGAATTACAAAAAGCAAAACGTAGTTTAAGCGATTTGCCAACAACTTGAAGCTTTAGCTGGGGGCAACTCCTCGTTTGGCGAGGGAAGAGATAATTTTTTGTGGGACGATTCCCTAGGATAGTCGCTGCGCTCCAACCCTAGGCTAATTTCCGTAGCGCCTTCAGCGCATAAAAAACAGCCTCCATTGCTGGAGGCTTTCGCGTTTTATAGGTAGGGCGGCGTTGCTGCGCCGCCTTCCATTGGGCAAAGCCGCAGCTTTGCCCTACCGTTCAGGGTTTTGCAGGCGCATTGGCCGGTGTCGGCGTGGGTGTCGGCTGGTTCGGGCTGGCGTGGCTGGCCGAGGTGTCAACGATGATTCGCGCATTGTTGTAGTCGCTCACGAATTTCGCGTTGGTGGCCGCAAACTGCCCAATCAGGCCGTCGAGAATTTCCGACAGCGTTTCGTCCGCCGCGTCAAACTCGTCGCTCAACTGCTGCGTCACCGTCGCGCCCGCCACGATGTGGTCGCGCGGCTTGCTGACGATGGCTTTGAAGCCGTCAATGGCCGCCTGCAATGCGGTGAGTTTGGCTGCCGTGATGCCGTAAGCCGCGAGGCTGGCAAGGTTGGCGTTCGCGAGGTCGTGGATGTTCTGACAATCCTTGATGGCCTCCGCGTCCCGTTCGCCGCTCAAATCGGAAACGGTAAAAGCCGTTTCGTTGGCGAGCGTGTTGTTCTTGTTTTTGACCGCGTAGGCGTGAACCGCCGCACTGATGGTCTGCGCTGCCGTTGCCATCGCCGCCTTGGACACTTTTTTGTCCTGCGCGATGCCGGTGGAATCCGTCACTTGGGCAAGTTCCAAGGTCTGGATTCTGGCTACATGGCTGGTGAAGTCCGTGTATCCCTCGGCAAAAGCCGGCAACGATTGCCAAATGGAGTTATTGGCATCGAGCACGCTTTTGGTCGCCAGATACATGGCCAGCTTGTTCTGTTGTTTGGTTGTCATGTTTTGAAATGCGGGAAGTGAAGTCATTTCCACCGACCGCCACAGAACATTTTAGGGAAGGTAAAACGGCTGGCATTTACAATTTTGGGGTAAATTTGGAATCAGATCGGCGTAAATCGCTGAAATACCGGCGTCCGGCAACCGACCGATGCGATAAACCAAGTGGCAGACAGGAAAAGGCGAAAGCCAGACGCCTTCCGGCAATCGGCAGTGGTCAAAAGTCCACCGCACGAGGCGATAACCCCAGTGGAAGCAGGCATCTGGCGACTTGCAGATGGAATAAACCAACCGCCAGATGGCATTTGGCGACTTGCAGAGGTCGTCCGGCAAGTTTCCGAACGAATCGGGCGACGAACCGATGCGATCGGGCAACCGCAAGGTTCAATCCGGCAGGTGAAGATTTCAATCTGGCGACCGGCGAAAACGATTTTCCCACCGGTAGCCGCGCCCAGCCGGTTTGACGACCGGATAAAAAACCCGCCGATGAACTCGGCGGGCTGGCGAAAACGGATTTGGCCGGAATTGATTAAAGCGACTTGCCTTTACGCCTTCGCGACCAACTGGCGCAACACATACGGCAAGATGCCGCCGTGCTGGTAGTAGTCAATTTCGATGGGCGTATCAATGCGGCAGCGGACGGCAACATTTTCCACGGAGCCGTCCTGGCGCGTGATCTTGAGCGTGAGGTCCTGCTGCGGCTTGATGTTCGCGTCGAGGCCGACGATGTCGTAGGTTTCGGTGCCGTCGAGCTTCAAGGTCTGCGCGGTGGTGCCTTCCTTGAATTGCAACGGCAGCACTCCCATGCCAACGAGATTGCTGCGATGGATACGTTCGAAACTCTGCGCCACGACGGCTTTCACGCCGAGGAGGTTCGTGCCTTTCGCGGCCCAGTCGCGCGAGGAACCGGTGCCGTATTCCTGGCCGGCAAGAATCACCAACGGCGTGCCGGCTTTTTGATACGCAACTGAAGCGTCGTAGATGCTCATCGTGGCAGCGGCGCCCTCGCCGCCGCTCGGATTCTGCGACGAGGCGTCGCAGCCACCATAAAACTTCGTCACGCCGCCTTCGACGCCGGGCACCATGAGGTTCTTGATGCGGACGTTGGCAAACGTGCCGCGCGTCATCACGCGGTCGTTGCCGCGCCGCGAGCCGTAGCTGTTAAAATCTTCCACGGCGACGCCGTTCTCGACGAGATATTTTCCGGCAGGCGTCGTCTTCTTGAACGAGCCGGCGGGCGAAATGTGATCGGTCGTCACGCTGTCGCCGAAAATACCGAGCGCGCGGGCACCGGTGATCGGAGTAATCGCGCCGGGCGTCATGGAGAAATTCTCGAAGAACGGCGGTTCCTGAATGTAGGTGGACTGGCGGTCCCACTCGTACACGTTGCCGGTGCTGGCGGAGATTTCGTTCCACTTGGGATTCTGCGAAGCGAAATCCTTGTAGAGCCGGCGGAACACTTCCGGTTGCAACGCGGTCTGCATGAGGTCGCGAACTTCTTTCAAGCTCGGCCAGATGTCGCGGAGATAAACTGCCTTGCCATCCTTGCCGGTGCCGAGCGCGTCGTTGGCGAGGTCAATGTCCACGCGGCCGGCGAGCGCGAACGCGACGACGAGCGGCGGCGACATGAGGAAATTCGCCTTGATGTTCTGATGCACGCGCGCTTCAAAGTTGCGATTACCCGACAACACGGCGGCGGCGACCAAATTATTTTTCACCACGGCTTCTTCAATCGGCGCGGCGAGCGGACCGGAATTGCCGATGCAGGTCGCACAGCCGTAACCAATCAGATTAAAGCCCAACTGGTCGAGGAACGATTGGAGGCCGGTCTTGTTCAAGTAATCGCTGACGACGCGCGAGCCAGGTGCGAGCGAAGCCTTGACCGTGGCGTTGACGGAAAGCCCTTTTTCCACGGCCTTTTTCGCGAGCAACCCGGCGGCCAGCATGACGGTCGGGTTGCTGGTATTGGTGCAACTCGTGATGGAGGCGATGAGCACCGAGCCGTGGCCGATGCTGGATTTGTGGCCGTTGAGCGCGACATCGGCGCGGACTTTGCCGAGGTCTTCGGCCTTCAGGCCGAAGCCGTTTTCGGTGACAGGCTTGGAAAACGCCGAGGTGAACTCCTGTTTCAGCTTCGGCAATTCAATGCGGTCCTGCGGGCGTTTCGGACCGGCAACGCTGGGCAAGACCGTGCCGAGATCGAGTTCGATTTCCTGCGAGTAAACCACTTCACCCTTCTTCGGAATGCCCCAGATCCCTTGCGCCTTGTAATAATTTTCGTAGGTCTTGACGGCTTCGTCGCTGCGGCCGGTGGCGCGAAGATAATTGCTGCATTCGCCATCAATCGGAAAGAAACCCATCGTCGCGCCGTATTCAGGGGCCATGTTCGCAATAGTCGCGCGATCCACAAGCGGCAATGCCGCCGCGCCGGGACCGAAGAATTCGACGAATTTGCCGACGACTTTGGCTTTGCGCAAAATCTGTGTGACGGTCAGCGCGACATCCGTGGCGGTGACGCCTTCGCGAATGGAGCCGGTAAGATGCACGCCCACGACATCCGGCGTGAGGAAATAAACCGGTTGACCGAGCATGCCGGCTTCCGCTTCGATGCCGCCGACGCCCCAGCCGACGATGCCAATGCCGTTGATCATCGTGGTGTGGGAATCGGTGCCGACGAGCGTGTCGGGATAATAAACTTCGCCCGCGCTCAAAACGCCCTTGGCGAGATATTCCAAGTTCACTTGATGAATGATGCCGATGCCCGGCGGCACGACTTTGAACGTGTCAAACGCCTGCATGCCCCATTTCAAAAACTGGTAACGCTCGCGGTTGCGCGTGAATTCGAGGTCCAGATTTTTCGCCATCGCGTCGGGCGTCCCGGCGAAATCCACCTGCACCGAATGATCCACGACGAGGTCCACCGGCACAAGTGGCTCGATAATCTTGGGATTTTTGCCGAGCTTGTTTACCGCGCTGCGCATGGCGGCCAAATCAACCAACAGCGGCACGCCGGTGAAATCCTGCAACACGATGCGCGCGACCACGAACGGGATTTCCGCCGTGCGCGTCTCGGTGGCTTTCCAGTTGGCCAGTTCTTTGACGTTCGCTTCGTGGACTTTTTTGCCGTCGCAATTGCGCAGGACCGATTCCAAGACGATCCGGATGGAGACCGGCAATTTTGAGATGGGGCCGACGCCGGCTTTTTCCAGCGCGGGCAAGGAATAAAATTTCCCCGGCTGACCATTGCCGAGTTCAAAGGTTTGCAACGTCCCGAACAGATTATGTGATGTGCTCATTGAGTGATGTGATTAAAAATCAATCCCCAGAAAATGAAGATTGCCCGCCGCGCTGTCAAGCGAAGCGCGCGGCTGAATTACGTCGAGGGAAGGATTTTTGCTTGAAAAAAAGTCCGGCCACGCAGCCGCGCTCGTTTTGCTAGGCTTTTTCTGCTCGCCAGCCCCGTGACGGGCGGCTTAGTTGGCGGCGTGCGGCAGATGGAGGAGTTCGCCGATGCGTTTTTCGAGCCGGGGCAAATCCAAGGGCTTGGTGAAAAAATCCTCGGCCTGCATGTGCGCGGTGCGCTTGGTGACTTCGCTGCTCAGCGCACTCATGAAAATAACCGGAATTTTCTTGGTGGCCGGCTGGCGCTTCAAGATTTCGCAGACGGACAGACCGTCCAGATCGGGCAGCAGAATATCGAGCAATATGAGGCTCGGCTTACACTGCCGCGCCTGACTCAAGGCGTGAACGCCGTCGTTCGCCACCAAAAAATCACAGCCCAGACCAGCCAGACGGAACTTCACCAGTTCGATGAAATCGCCCTCGTCATCCACGATCAAAATGCTCGGCACCATGCGATAGGTTACCGCCGTTCCCTGAATGCACAACGACGCGCCGGTTAAAGGCAGGTTACGATTCGGCAACAATAAAGCATAATTTCCTTTCACCCGCAGCCGTTTGCGCTTTCAATTTCCCCGATGGCGCACGACTACATTTTGCAACCGTTCACCCCGGCGACCCAGTTGAACATTGATTATCCGCGCGAACTCAATGAACAGCAGCTCGCCGCCGTCACCGCGCCGCCCGGTCCCGCTCTCGTCATCGCCGGCGCCGGTTCCGGCAAAACCCGCACGCTCACTTATCGCGTCGCGTATCTGATCGAACAAGGCATTCCGCCGGACCGGATTTTATTGCTCACCTTCACGAACAAAGCGGCCGGGGAAATGATGCGGCGCGTGAGTGATTTGCTGGGGCACGAACTCCGCGCGCTGTGGGGCGGAACGTTTCATTCCATCGGCGCGCGCGTTTTGCGGCTGCACGCGGACGCGCTGGGCTACCAGAAGGATTTTACCATTCTCGACCGCGATGACGCGAAGGATTTAATCAAAGCTTGCATGGCGGATGCGAAGATTGACAAGCAGGACAAACATTTTCCCAAACCCGATGTGTTGAACGAAATCTTTTCGCTCGCGGCCAACACCCACCGAACCGTCGCGGAATTGGTGGATGGACAATTCAGTTACTTCGCCCCGTTCGCCGAGGAAATTGCCGACCAGCAGAAGCGTTATCTGGCGCGCAAGCGGGCCACGAACGGCATGGATTTCGATGACTTGCTAGCACTCTGGCTCAAGTTGTTGCAGGAACACGCCGACATTCGCGAGCACTATCGGCGGCGCTTCCAATTCATCCTCGTGGACGAATACCAGGACACGAACCAATTGCAAGGCGACCTAATTGATCTGCTCGCCGCGCGCCATCACAACGTTACGGTGGTCGGCGATGACGCTCAGAGTATCTACGCCTGGCGCGGCGCGAATTTCGCGAATATTCTGAATTTTCCGCAACGCTATCCCGGCGCGAAAGTTTTCAAGATCGAAACCAATTACCGCAGCACGCCGGAGATTCTCTCCGTCGCCAATGCCGCCATTGCCGCCAACGTAAAACAGTTTGCCAAAGAACTCGCGCCCGCGCGCAAATCCGGCGTCAAGCCCGCGCTCGTCCAATGCCACGATGCCAATCAACAAGCTCAATTCATCGCCCAGCGGGCTATGGAATTGCGCGAGGAAGGCACGAGCCTGAATCACCTCTGCGTGCTGTACCGCTCGCATTTTCACGCGCTGGAATTGCAACTGGAACTGACGCGCCGGCAGATTCCTTTTTCCATCACCAGCGGCCTCCGGTTTTTCGAGCAGGCACACATCAAGGATGCCACGGCGTATTTGAAATTCGTCGCGAACCCGCGCGACGAAGTTTCTTTCAAGCGGCTCGTGCAATTGCTCGACGGCGTCGGCGCGAAAGGTGCGGAAAAATTGTTTCAAAGTTTTTCCCGGCAGATCGCCGATCGCAAATCGCAGTTGGAGGCCGCCCAGCCAGCCGCCGACCTTGCCCCACTCCCAACCGCCAACTCTCAACCCGCATCCTTGGCCGCCGCGCTCCAGGCTTGCGCCAAGGCGGTGCCGAAAAAAGCCGCCGTGCCCTGGGCGCAATTTGTGACCACCATTTCCCAACTCGAAGCAGAGAGCACGCGGCGCAATGCAGCGAAAATGTTGCGCCTCGTGATGGATGCCGGCTATGACGATTACCTCAAGGAAACTTACGACAACTACGCGCGCCGGTTGGAGGAGATTCAGCAGTTGGCGGAATTCGCCTTCCAGTTCGGCTCGGTGGAGGAATTTCTCACGCAACTTGCCTTGCTGACCAATGTGGAGGCCGAAGAAGATCCGACGGACGACACCGAAAAAATCAAACTCTCCACCATTCATCAGGCCAAGGGATTGGAGTTCGACGTCGTGTTCGTCATCATGCTCTGCGACGGCTTGTTTCCTTCCGCCCGCGCCACGGAATCGACCGACGGCGAGGAAGAAGAGCGGCGGCTGTTTTACGTGGCCATCACGCGCGCCAAAAATGAACTGTATCTGACTTACCCCAATATGCGGGGCGGTTTTGGTGCGAGTGGAATGGATACTTATCAATCGCCTTCCCGCTTTCTGGCGGAAATCCCCAAGCATTTAATCAATGAATGGAATCTGCGGTGAACCGCGCGAGTGACGAAGGGTTTGCTCCCGTGGCAGCCCCGCACCACTTTTGCAGCGACGGCAAACTCACGGATTATTTTGACGCGAACCCAACCAATTTTGGGCAGCGCTTTTACCGCCTGCGTTGGGACTCATAAAAACTCACCGGCTACATTTGATACGACTCGCCGCCGCCGTCTTCGGGTAACGCATTTACACAAATGCGGTGCGACTTGGTGTGAGTCTGTGCCCGTGAGCGAAGTCTTTCAGGGAAAAACCATCTGGCATGGGGATGTTGAGGTTTTTGATCTGACGGGGCATCCGAAGGCTAAACGCGCTTACGGCTGGTCACATCCTGAAAACGCCGATGGCACGGGGGAACGGTTCGTTGCTGTGTTGGAAATTCCTCCGGTGGATTCAGCGGCGGTGGCAGTAAAAATTTCAATCGTCTCCCAAGTCAGGCGAAAAAAACAGAGCGAACCGGGAGGTTCGCCCTGTCTTGATTGTATGTTATTATAAAGCGCAACCGGCAGCTTCAGCACTTACGAAAACTTCGGCCCGATTTTTTACCTTTGATTCATTCATGTATCGAAGGAGAATAGCCATTACAATTGAACCGACAGCCAACAAACAATAAAACGGTGAATTTATCAATAGCCATAAACCTAAGTCTTTGCACAAATCTTCATGCAAAGCTTTCATTTGAAAGTTTGCTTCGGCCTTAAATCGGCTCAACTTGTCGAACAAATCTTTTGGCAGTTTGCTTTTGTTTGCAAACACAAAATGAACAAAATCGCTTATGCTGCAAGTGTCGAGGCGATTTTTAATTTTGCAATGTGTTGCCAAGTATTCATAGCAAAATTCATTTTTTTTGACGAGTCCAGATGACACAAGTTCTTCTAGTTTGATTTCTCGGTTTTCGATTCGCTCAACGATTCCAGACTTAATGAGTGGACGAACAGCAAAGCGGTAAAGAAATGTCAAAAAGCCAACAGCCAACAAAATTGTCAGTATTGAATTCATTATTATTTCTTTCTTTTTGGCTTAATCCGAAGATAAATCGCAACCGATCCGATTGCAACTACGATTACAACTCCAGCAACTATCCAGCCCGCCAAGCAAAACACATGGGATTCTGTAACGCTTTTTACCATTTCGGGCAAATCGCCTGGTCTTGCTCGCACAACTGCAATCAAAATGGCAACCGTCAAAATTAATTTTGGCAGTTTTTCAATAATTGCCACAATTATTGATTTTGTCCCGTGCAACTTGCCAGAGTTGTATAGAAAGCATAAAAATTAGGCAAGCGGATTGTTGCGCATGGATTTGAATCAGGCATTTGGTAAATGTCTTCAGTCAAAAAACTCATATTTTAAATTAAGGCACTACCCGTCTTCGTTGTCGCTTGTAAATTAGGACAATGGCCTGCTATTCTTTTTGCTTTATGAGCAAACCTGCCGCCTGCCCGATGTGCGAAATGCCCGAGATTCTGGAACATGCCGAACGCTACGAATGCGTCACCTGCGGCCATGAATGGGAGCGCACGCCGGAACCCGAAGCCGCCGCCGGCCCGCGCATCGTCAAAGATGCCCACGGCAATGTCCTCGCCGATGGCGATTGCGTCATCTTGATCAAGGATCTGAAACTCGGCGGCTCGCAAGTGCTCAAGGGCGGCTCCAAATCCAAACCCATCCGCTTGGGCGACGGCGACCATGAAATTTCTTGCAAAGTGGACGGTATCGCAGTGGGTCTCAAAGCCTGCTTCGTGAAAAAGGCCTAGCCCAACCCGCTTCAATCCGGCGGCGGGGAGTGGGGGCCGAGAAATTTTTTGAAGGCGGCGCAGGCAAAAAGCATCGGGTACTCCTGCCGCATCGTTGCCAGCGGCACGCGGCCCCACAATTCATCCACCCAGCGGCGCGGAAATTCCCGGCACTGTTGCGGCTTGACCGCCTGAATCACACAGCGGTTGCCATCGAGAAAAACACACGCGCCATCCGCCTGCTCCACCAGCGCCAACCCGCGCCGGTCGCGGCGCAAGCGCGTGAATTGCTGGATAAATTCGTCTTCGCTGATTTTTTGGTGGGCGGCGATGGCCGTAATTTCCGCCGGCGTCAACACGACATCGCCCGGCCAGCGGCAGCAGGCAGTGCAACGTTGACATTCGATGGGGTGAGACATGCGAAGGAACGCCGGAGCGTTAGAACCATTGCACCAGTTTCACCAGCCCATAAGCGATGCCCGCGCTCACGGGCAGCGTCAAAATCCACGCCCACAAAATGCGCTCGACCACGGACCATTTCAAAGCGCTCCATCTCCGGGCCGCGCCGACGCCCATGATGGAGGTGGTGATGACATGCGTCGTGGAAACCGGCATCCCCAGCAGCGCCGTGCCAAAGAGCACCGTGGCGCCCGCCGTTTCAGCGGCGAAACCGTGCACCGGCTGAAGTTTCACCAGTTTGTGGCCGAGCGTTTTGATGATGCGCCAGCCGCCCAACGCCGTGCCGGCGGCCATCGTAAGCGCGCAGACAACTTTGATCCAGAAGGCGATTTCCAACGTTTTTCCGGGCAACGGTTCGGCCGTTTTCAGAAACGCGAGCCCGTCCGGCAACGTCGCAAACGTTCCGGCTTTCGTCGCGGCCACCAGCGCGAGCGCGATGATGCCCATGGTTTTTTGCGCGTCATTGGTGCCGTGGCTGAAGCCCATGTAACCGGAGCTGAATAATTGCAGCAAGCCAAACGTCCGCGTGACGGTCATCGGCCGCCAGTTTTGTAAAAGAAAATAAAGCGCGGCCATGATGACGAATGCGATGAAAAATCCCAGCACGGGCGAAATGATCATCGGGAGGACGACTTTGTACAAAATGCCGCCGCCGGCCCACCAATGCTTGCCGAGTTCCGGCGCTTTGCTCCAGATGATGGCGTGCCAATCGCCGTGCGCCGCCGCGAACGCGGCCCCGCAAAGGCCGCCGACGAGGGCGTGGCTGGAACTGGATGGCAACCCAAAATACCACGTGAGCAGATTCCAGAAAATCGCCGCCAGCAGGGCGCAGATGAGCATTTGCGAAGCGAAGTCCGCCGGAATCAATTTGGTATCCACGAGACCGGAAGCGATGGTTTTGGCGACCGCCGCGCCGACCATGGCGCCGAGCAGGTTGGTCACCGTGGCGAGCAGGATGGCCTGCCGTGGCGTGAGCACTTTGGTGCCGACGACGGTGGCGATGGCATTGGCGGTGTCGTGAAAACCGTTGGTGTAGGTGAAGATCAACGCCACCAAAATGACGGTAAAAACCAGAAGCATGGCCGTCAGGAATTTTTCAGGACAATTTGGGAAATGACGTTGCCGACATCGCGGCAACGGTCAATGACTTTTTCCAGCAACTCGTAAAGGTCCTTCAACACGATGACTTTCACCGCGTCGTGCCGGCCGCTAAACAGCTCGCGGTACAATTCCATAATGGCTTTGTCGGCCTCGCCTTCGACTTGTTGCAGCCGGTCGTTCCATTTTTTGACTTCTTCAAGATTGATGCCGGCGCGCAAGCTGCGCACAAGATTGACGACGCATTCCGTGGCCTGCTCCACCAACTGGATCTGCTGGGAGAAATTCACCCCACGGACGTGCTGAGGGGCGAGTTGGATGCGTTCGCCAAATTTTTCCACGGTCTTGGGAATGCGATAAAGCGCCAGCGCCAGCGCGTCAATATCCTCGCGTTCCAGCGCGGTAACGAAGGTGGTGTACACCGCGTTGCGGATCTGGCCGGTGATTTCCTTATCCTTGCGGCGGGCGCGCGCAAAGGNTTCCAGTTCGACGGGCTGGTCGAGCGACTGGCTTAATTTGACAAGGGACTGCACGCTGTTGTGGGCTTCGAGCGCGCTGGCTTCCAGCAGACCAAAAAACAAATCTTCTTTGCCGAGCAGTTTCTGGAGTGAAAACATAAGTTGAACCGGAATTATGATGTCAGTGAAAAAAACGACCGCTCGGATTTTGCAAATTTTTCGTCCTGCCGGCAAGTCACAACCGGCATTTTTGTCACGCAATTGTAACTTACCCGCCATCGGTTCGTAACGGCAGCGCCACATTCTGTCGCCGCTTAACGACCTCCAAACATGAAAATGAACAACAAACAAAAAGTCACCCAACTTGCCATTTTTGCTGGCGCCACTGCCTTCGCCGCCCTCGCGCCGCAGGCGCAGTCGCAGTCGTCCGACGCCTTGATCGACAAGCTCGTAGACAAAGGCATTTTGACCGCCAACGAAGCCAAGGATCTGCGCGACGAAGCAGACAAGAATTTTAATACTGCCTTTCAGGCGAAGACCGGCATGCCCGACTGGGTGACCGGCTACAAAATCAGCGGCGATGTGCGCGGCCGGTTTGAACAGTTTGCCGCTGATAATTCGGCCTTGGACGACCGCACCCGCCTGCGCTACCGCGTGCGTTTCGGTGTAGCGGTGAATATGCTGGACAATGTCGAGGCCGGTTTGCGCCTCGGCTCCGGCGATGTCAAAGCCGCCAGCGGCAGCGGTAACCAAGTGGCCACCGGTAATCCGTTGTCGAATAACAGCACCATGCAGGACAATGGTTCTAAAAAGATGGTGTACATTGACACGGCTTACGGCAAGTGGACCCCCATTAACGCGGCTGGTTGGCAGCTATCCACCACGGTCGGTAAAATGGATAATCCGTTCTTGTTCACGCCCATGGTGTTCGACCCGGACTTGACCCCGGAAGGCGCCGCATTACAGGGTGGTTATATTATCAACGATATTCACAGCTTGGCGTTCAACAGCGGCGCGTTCGTGCTGGATGAAATTGGCAGCAGCACGCACGACCCGTTCCTCTATGGTGGCCAATTGGTATGGAATGCCAAATGGAACGCCAAATGGTCGAGCAGCGCCGGCATTGGCGCGCTGGCCATTGTCAGCCCGGAACAGCTCACCTCCCCCACCGGCACCGGCAATGTCCCCTACGTCAACCAAGGAAACACTCGCCTCGCCAGCGGGCTTTACGCCGGCGCTCCCGCTTATAATTTCACCCCCGTCATCGCGGACGCCAGTGTAACCTACACACTGGACAGTTTCCCGCTTTACAACGGAGCCTTCCCCGTCAAACTCGGCGGCGAAGCGATGAATAATCCCGGCGCGCCGAGCAACAATAATGGCTATTGGGTTGGTGTCACTTTCGGCAAATCGGGCACGAAGAAAACCTGGGACTTGTCCTACCGTTATGAATATCTTGAGGCCGATGCTTGGTATGATCAGATGGTGGACGACGACAACGGTGCCTATTATGTCAACGCCGCACCCTATGGCGATAGCAAGGCGGGCTATTACGGTGGCACCAACGTCAAAGGACATTTCGTGAAGTTCACTTACTCCCTGACGGATTCGCTGAGCTTTAGCACGACCTGTTTCCTCAATGATCTTATCAATCAAAACCTCACCGGCAAACCGGCCGGCAGCGTCGTCAGCGAACCCAAAAACAGCGCCCTGCATTTCTTCGCCGACCTGATGTGGAAATTCTAAACGTCACCTAATTGTAACGAGTCAAAATCAATTTAATCCGACATAATTATTCCATGAAAAAATTAGCAGCCATCCTCCTCACGGCGACCGTGTTTGCCACTGGCGCCCTCGCCGGCAACATCACCGTCAAAGGCTCCGACACCCTCGTAATCCTTGCTCAGAAATGGGCCGAGACCTACATGGGCCAGCACGCCGACACCAAGATTCAAGTTTCCGGCGGCGGCACCGGCACCGGCTTTGCTGCCCTGCAAAACCAGACCACCGACCTCTGCGATGCCTCCCGGAAAATCAAACCCGCCGAATTGCAAAAATGCGTCGCGGTCTTCGGCGGCGCCCGCCCCACCGAATACAAGGTCGCCCTCGACGGTCTCTCCGTTTATGTGAACGCTGAGAATCCGATCAAGGAACTCTCGCTCGATCAGCTCAAGAGCATTTTCACCGGCAAGGTCACCAACTGGAAAGCCCTCGGCGGCGCCGACGCCCCCATCACGGTCTACAGCCGCGAAAACAGCTCCGGCACATATGAGTTCTTCAAGGAACACGTGCTCAAAGGTCAAGACTTCGCCGCCAGCGCGCAGACCATGCCCGGTACGGCCGCGATTTTGCAGGCTGTGACCAAGGACAAAGGCGGCATCGGCTACGGTGGTGCGGCTTACGGCGCGGGGGCCAAGCACTTGCTCGTGAAAAAAGAAGAAAACTCGCCGGCCATTGAACCGACCGAAGAAACCGTTCTCAATGGCACCTATCCCATCTGGCGTCACCTTTACGTTTATGTGAATCCCGCGTTGGACAAGGGCGAAATTGCCGCCTATCTCAACTGGATCCGCAGCGACGACGGCCAAAAAATCGTGAAAGAAGTCGGCTATTATCCACTGCCCAAAAACCTGCGCAGCAACTGATTTGATCGCGGTTCCTCCTCCGATCATTCCCGCGGGCGGTGCGGATTCCATTGAGATTTCCGCGCCGCCCGCATAAAGTTTAACCCGCTTGACGCCCCGCCACCAAAACGAATCGCGCCGCAGCCACGGCTGGATGGGCATTCATCGCGGCCATCGCGCGCGGCCGATTGAGTGGCTCGCCGAAAAATTCATCTTTCTCGTCTCGCTCTCCGCCATCTTGATGGTGCTGCTAATTTTCCTCTTTGTCGCCCGCGAAGCGCTGCCCGTTTTTTTTGGCGAAACCAACACTGCCCTCGTTCAAAAACCCATTCCCGCCGCCGAGTTGGAAAAACATTCCGCCGCCGAACTGCAAGCCTATCTCGAACTCACACCCGACGAGTTTGCCAAGATGGATAAGAAAACTCTGCGCACATTGATGGACATCAAAGTCGAGGCACAGAACGACATCCCGGCAGAAGTGCGCAACGATCCCGACGCCCACATCAATACCACCGAATGGAAATATTTGCTGCACTCGCACCAATGGAATGGCTACAACCGGCCCGAGTACATCTGGCAACCGGTCGGTGACATCAAGAAATTCAACATCATTCCGCTGTTTGTCGGCACCCTGAAGGTGACTTTGATCGGCCTGCTTTTTGCCGTGCCGCTGGCGGTCGGCGCGGCGATCTATGTTTCGCAGCTCGCCCGCCCGCGCGTCCGCGAAATCGTCAAGCCTACCATTGAACTGCTCTCGGGAATTCCCTCCGTCGTCGTAGGCGTGTTTGCGCTGCTGGTCATGGCCACCGTGCTGCAAACTATGTTTCATTATCAGACGCGACTGAACGCTTTTGTCGCCGGCATCGCGCTCGGCTTTGCGGTCATTCCCGTAATTTTTTCCATCGCCGAGGACGCGCTCACCAGCGTGCCGCGCGCGTACACGCAGGCGGCGCTCGCGCTCGGCGCGTCGCGCTGGCAAACCGCGTGGCAGATTATTTTGCCCGCTGCGCTACCGGGCGTTTTTGCCGCAGCGGTGCTGGGCTTTGGCCGCGCAATCGGCGAGACGATGATTGTGCTGATGGTTTGCTCCGCAAGCGTACTGTCGTGGAACGTGTTTGATTCTGCGCGCAGCATCACCACGACCATCGCCGCCGAAATGGCCGAGGCGGTGGCCGGCGGACCACACTATCGGATTCTGTTCATGCTCGGCGCGCTGCTGTTCGCAGCGACGTTTATTTCCAACATGGTCGGCGATTTGGTGATCCACCGCTTCAAGTTGAAACTGGAGGGCAAGCGATGAATACCGTCACGCCATCACAATATCTGCCGGAAGGTCCCCGCAACCGCACCGAGACGACCCGCCATTTCCGCGCGGAGAAATTTGATTTCTGGTCGTTCTTTTTCAGTGGGCTGACCGGGCTGGCCACGTTGTTCATCCTCGGCATCCTCGCGACGATTCTGATAAACATCCTCGCCAACGGCTGGACCGGACTGTCGTGGCATTTTGTTTCGACGATTCCGAAAAAAGATTTCTTTGATATCCACACCACCGGCGTGCTGCCGATGATCGTCGGCACCGCGTTCCGCGTGATTGTGATGACGATTTTCGTCATTCCCGTGGGCGTCATCACGGCGATTTATCTGACGGAATATGCCGCAAACACTTCCTTCATCACGCGCATCATCCGCGCGGCGGTGAACAATCTCGCCGGCGTGCCGTCCATTGTTTTCGGTCTGTTCGGCCTCGGTTTTTTCATCAACTTTGTGGGCAAGAACATGGATAAATTGCTGCACAACTCCAGCGCAGTCTGGGGCCAACCGGCCTTGCTCTGGGCCTCGCTCACGCTGGCGGTAATGACGCTGCCGGTGGTCATCGTGGCGACGGAAGAATCGCTGAAAGCCATTCCGCCCGGACTGCGCGAAGCCAGTTTGGCGCTCGGAGCGACCAAATTGGAAACCATCTTGAAAATCGTGTTGCCGCAGGCGCTGCCGGGCATCATGACCGGCGGCATCCTCGCGGTGAGCCGCGCGGCGGGCGAAGTTGCGCCGATTCTCTTTACGGGCGTGGCGTATTATATGGCGTCGCTGCCAGGGCATTTGAGCGATCAGTTCATGGATTTAGGCTACCACGTTTTCGTGCTGTCCACACAATCACCGAACATCGAGCAGACGCGGCCGATTCTCTACGCAACGGTGCTGGTGCTGCTGATGCTGACGTTCGCGTTGAACATCGTGGCCATTCTCATCCGCGCACGGGTGCGGAAAAAATTGCGGGCGCTTGGTTGAACGGCAAAATTCTCTTTCACGTTATGGCTGAAACTCTGACATCGCAACCCTTCGCTGGCAATCCGGTCGCGCCGGTTTTGCCGCTGATTGACATCGACCAGGTCTCGCTGTTTTACGGCGCGAGCAAGGCGCTGAAAAACATTTCATTGCGACTGGAGGAAAAAGTCGTCACGGCCTTCATCGGCCCCAGCGGCTGTGGAAAATCCACTTTACTGCGGTGCCTCAACCGCATGAACGACCTGATTGACAACGTTCGCATCGAAGGCGCCATCAAGATTGGCGGCCACAATATTTATGCCAGCGACGTGGATGTCATTGAATTACGCAAACGCGTCGGCATGGTATTTCAGAAGTCCAATCCATTTCCGAAATCCATCTACGAAAATGTTGCCTATGGCTTGCGCCTGCACGGCGTGAAAAACAAGGCCGACCTCGACGCGCGCATCGAGGAGAGTCTGCGCAATGCCGCGCTCTGGGACGAAGTGAAGGACCGGCTGCATTCCAGTGCGCTCGGCTTATCCGGCGGTCAGCAGCAACGGCTCTGCATTGCCCGCGCCATCGCCATCAAACCGGAGATTATCCTGATGGATGAGCCGGCCAGCGCGCTCGATCCCATTGCCACCGCGCGCGTGGAAGATTTGATTTTGGATTTGAAAAAAGAGTTCACGATTGTCATTGTGACGCACAACATGCAGCAGGCTGCGCGCATTTCCGACCAGACCGCGTTCTTTTATTTGGGCGAACTGATTGAATTCGGCGCGACCAACAAGATCTTCACGAACCCCGTGCAGAAGCGCACGGAAGATTATGTGAGCGGCAGGTTCGGTTGAAAGCCAACCCTCCGCATTGATCGAATTTGAGGATGGAGTTGGTGATGAGGATGAGCATGAAAAATTAAGCTATGGAAAATCATTTTGAAACCGGCATAGAAAACCTGCGCCAGAAATTGCTGGTGATGGCCAGCCACACGGAAAAAGCCGTGAACGATGCCATCCAGTCCCTCACCCAGCGCGATCTGGAACTGGCCTTGCGCGTGAAAGCCGACGACGAAGTCATTGATAAATACGAAGTAGAGATTGACGAACTGGCCATTCAATTGCTCACCAAAGCCCCGCTCGCCACCAACCTCCGCCTCGTCACCGTGGCGATGAAGATTTCCCAAGACCTCGAGCGCATCGGTGACGAAGCCACCAAAATCGCCAAGCGCGCCCGCGATTTGAGTCAGGAACCGCCGGTCAAAATTCAGCTCGACCTGCCGCGCATGGCGACGCGCGCTCTCGCCATGCTTAAATCGGCGCTCGATGCCTTTGTACATCACGACCCCATCGTCGCCCGCGCGGTCATTCCGCAGGACAAAGAAGTGGATGCCCTCAACAAGCAGATTCACGCCGCGCTGGTCCAGCACATGGTTGAAAATCCCGACGCCATCAGCCGTTGCCTCCATTGGATGGTCGCCGCCAAAAGTTTGGAGCGCATCGCCGACCACGCCACAAACATTGCCGAAGATGTCGTGTACCTGTGGGAAGCCCAAGACATCCGTCACACCGGTTTCAAATACCAGCCCAGCGCGACTTGAGTTAGCCGGCGCGCAAACATTCTCGAACAAAGCGTCGGAAGGAAATTATTCTCCGCCGCGAAGGCTCTTCCTCGCCGTCATCCTCGTTCTGATAGTCAAACTCGTCAACTTCGACGAGGAGACGGAAACCGGACGAAACAATTTCTCAAACTGACCTTACGGCGGCGGGCCAGCCATGGACACCAGCCCCAAACGGAAAACTTCCGACGGATTCCAGCGAACATCCGTTGCGGGAAAAGCCGGTTGCCGGCGCACCAGTGCATCCAAAATTCCCAGCGCCAGCACCGCCGCCCCATGCGGGTTCGGGTGCAGATGATCCGGCTGCAAGAGCGCCCGCGTTTTGCCCGCCGGCAATTCCTCACCGTGCAGTGGCAGCGCCGCATTGGCCATCGTCGCGCGCATAAAGCCCGCCAGCGGCAGCACCGTCACCTGGGATCGTCCGTCCGCCCACGCCCGCAGCCGCTGATTGGCCGCGCGGCGTGCGATTTCGCTCGGCACCTGCGCGGGACTGATGATACCGGTATTCGTCGCGGAGGAAGCGTCCGGAATATCGCCGATCACGATCGGGGCGGAGATTTCTTCGAGCAAGTGCAACCCCTTTTCCAGCCGCTGCGCGCGCTCGGCGTCATCCCGGCCCGGGCCGTAGCAAAACCAGAAGAGAAAGTCCGCCGCGATGACCAACGTCGGCTGCGCATTCGTGGCCGCCTCCACCTGCATCGGCGCGAACGATTCCGGATTCAAGAAAAACAGCGCGGTGGCCAGCGACTTTACCGGCGGATGCGGCACCTGAATCGCGGCATCGAGGTACGGCGC
>TBL_comb47_HYPODRAFT_10003593_pt1 | contig 18250 bp, 14 predicted proteins | sample TroBogypolimnion_40_FD_10682 | JGI IMG/M metagenome (IMG submission 10682)
CAGGTGTCACGACAGGTCTCACTGTCCTAAATGCGACCAATGTGTCGACTGGAACCTTGCCAGTTGCTCAAGGAGGTACGGGTGTGATCACAGGTATCACTGTTTTACCGGCCGCAAACGTAACAGGTACTCTTGGTATCGATCATGGTGGCACAGGGGTGACAACATCCACAGGTACAGTAACAAGCTCGCTAGTTTTTAGTGATGCTCCAACCTTTACAGGTGTTGTTACCATAGGAAAATTCAGTGTCGGATACCCCTCCACTTTATATGGTATTGGGACGACTTCTACTGTTGTGTACACATTTACACGATCTGGTCAATCAGGCATTGCAACAGCATGGGATGGTGGGGCTATCGGAGTCTCGTACTATTTTCTACACACTATAGGAGGGGGGGTTGTCAGTCAGCTTGGAAGCACATGGTGGTTTGTGTTCGCAATATCAAATAACACACTCACTTTGACATCTTCAGTTAACACATATAACACGAATGTGAGTATTATGTTTTTTACTTAGGATGTTGAACTCAACAATAGTTTCTCGTACTAGCAACATTTGAGCGAGGAAGTTTGCACAAGATCACGGTGAACCGACTCGATAATTCCGAGGCACATGTCATGGAAAACTGTGAACTTTTATGCAAGTTGTGCAACTGTAGTTGCAAGTGATTTTTATTTGTTTTTGTGTAAGATTGTCAAAGTCTTCACAATGACACGTGATACGGTATGATACTCACACGGAATGCAACATGCCAAAAGATTCAGACACTGACTGCATGTCCATTCACTCGCATTGCCGCGAATATCTGCGAGATCATGGATGCATCATGCATCGGCTGTGTGTGATGCATCGGCTAAGTTGCCTAAATGTGAGTGACTTTAGGTAAGAGGGGCAAAAAGTGCTGTGATACGGGACGGTGAATGGGGGGTAGAAATGTGAGGGATATGTGCGGATTGCGATTGAATGGATGTATGAAGGTGTGAGGTGAAAGTGGAATTGACGTGAGTTTGCCCAAAACATGGCAGGTACTCCGCGATGGTGAGTTGCAAATATCACACCTACTGTAACTGGTGGGACAACATACCCTGGCACAGGAGGGGTTGTCTGTTCCAATGTCCCTTCCATTATTGGAGGGACACATTCCAATGCCACGTTTAGCAATGGCTTCTTCCAAGGAACGTTCTTAGGATCTCTAACATGAAATGCCTCATCTGCCACAACTGCAGTGACATGTTCTGGCAACGCTGCTACGGCTACCACTGCTAGTGCTTGTTCTGGTAATGCAACAACTGCCACAACAGCTACCACTGCTGGCACATGCACCGGAAATGCAGCTACTTCTGGTTCATGTTCAGGGAATTCACTGACTTCAAGTTCATGTACAGGAAATGCAGCAACTGCAACTACCGCAGGGATATGTACTGGGAATGCTGCCACTGCTACCACTGCTGGGGCATGCACTGGACCTGTCACAACGAATAATGGCACAGTAAACGCAGGGACAGGAACTCTGACATGCGGAATTATTAATGCAAGTGGCCCCATTAACTTTCCTAACTCTACTTACTACAATCATGGACAGAGTTCATTTTTAATGATAGGGTACGGGGATTCGTTAGGAATTATCTATTATGATCCCATTGGTACTATTTTGGTTGATGGAAGCGGCAACAGTACATCAGGAGTATATATAATAGCCAAAGCACAACTGCAATTAATTGGATGGTCATTGCTGAGAGAAAAGACGCTGACATTAAGCAATGGCGTCGCACAAATAGTGAAGGGTACCTTGTGACAGAATATAGCAATATTGTCACAAATACAGCTGTACCTGATGGGATGCAACCTCCAAACAACTTACACATCCATTAACAACACATTGAAGCACATGTGTTTCACTCTCCATCATGGCATATGAAAAGGGAAATGTGTGTAAAATCACGGTGAACCGACTCGATAATTCCTTGGCACATGTCATGGAAAACTGTGAACTTTTATTCAAGTTGTGCAACTGTAGTTGCAAGTGATTTTTATTTGTTTTTGTGTAAGATATCTGATGTCAACACAATGACACATTATACGGTATGAGAGATGTGAGAGATGCGAAAGTTCAGAGATGTGGTGGGATATGATGGGGGGTGTTTGGAGAGTGGTGGTGAGTTCGCCCAAACTTTGGCACCCCCTCTCCAGTCACTACTGATTCGTAAAAAAATAATTAGTCGTCACCACCATCATCACCTTCCACATCATCTATAATAGCATCGGTCACATCAGCACCAATGGCCTCACCCACCCCAAAACCAACGCCTTGAACAACAGCATTTCCAAGCTCTGACATCATTGACGGTTGCTGCATGGTGTTGTTGTAGTACATGGCATAATCTTGCGGGTTGTCTACCACCCACATACCAGCCCCCGCATTCCATTGCAATTGTACATCCTGTTGAATATTATAATAAGTGTCATCCTTTTTCATGGTCACAAAGAATTCCGGAGCAACTACTCCACCTGTTTGCACAAGCACAATCTGTGTAATGCTAAACACATCGAGCGTGCCATCACTGACTTTTACAAACAAATTGTTTTTATTCTTGAGCAAGGTAATACCCACAACCGGACACACAATAGTGGAACCATGTCCATTCATCCAACTCTTTTTGATTGGGATCACCACAAACGGTCGGCTAGGATGTTTGTGCCAATCCAGTCCATACTTCCCAATGATGAACATGTCAGGATGCCGAATGTTGAGACGCAATCGGGACATGACCTTGGCCTGTTTATTATAAATTGGTGTCTTCATTATATGTGTATAATTTGTATGTATTTTACATTTACACTGAAAAAATGAAGTCGGTATAAACAACCTACCATACAAACAACCCAACAACCAATGGCAGTCCAAGTGTTCCCAGGTGATGGCCAGACCATCTACTATGACAGCCTCAAGGGATTGGCGGTGATCATCCAGTCCATAGACTCGGCCAAAGGCAATGTGATCCGCAACCTCTGTGCCAAGTTCGAGATAGACATCGAGGCGCAAAGCCTCAACGTGATCGGCATCCTCTATGACGATGTACAGGTTCCCTTGCAAGTTCCGGAGGACCGGGTGTACTACAAGGTGACCCGTCTCCACACGACAGACACCAAGATGCTGATAGACATGGGTCATTCAGACATGCTAGAGGAGATCAGGACCACGGTGTTCCCGCACCAACAGCTTGCCATCAACATGGTCGCACCCAATGCCGACACTGTCCAGATCACCTATAGGGACAAGTATGACATTATTGACGCTGGAGACACACATACTTGGTCGACTTGACCCCTGTCTTTTTGTTCACAACGACGGTGCGAGTGGCATATGCACCCGCCGCATTCGTGTAAATTGTGCGGGTACCTTTTTCCGTCTTGGTCTTTTTATCAGTGCGCATCCACTTTGCATTTCCCTTGGCCGTTTCTTTTTTGCTTTTAGATTTAGATTTTTTATTCAATTTCTTTTTGGCAGCAGCACCACCTTCCATTGCATCTGGATGAGAATTGTCAATATCATCATCCATGAGATCATCATCGTTGACTGAACAAGGTGCACTCGTTTTGACACCACTCAATAGTTTATTATACAACTTGAAAAGGCGACCAGTAGAGTATGTGCACGTGATGGTCTTCTCTAGTTGGTTTTTTGAAGTATATTCTTTTGTAAGTGTTTGTACATGGATCCGCATAATATCAGTATTTGATTTAGCATCATCAAAATAAAAAAGGATTAATTGCATCAAGGTAAGTTTATTGATATCCTTGGTTTCGGTGGTTCTTACACTATCCTTTACTGTTTCAATATCCTTTTCTGTTAGTTCTGCGACACATTTCGTGATTGGTTCAATCTCTTCGAGAACACATATGGGTATAGATTCCAGTGATGCTATCAAGTTGGCAATACGCATCATAACACTAACACGTGTTGCCATGTCTTTCATCATCACAACCGCATATGGATTAGTTTGCCACCGACTTGTGTTTGTTGTTTTCCCATCTTGCCTTTTTGCTGTGTCACCAACAGCTTTAGCAACCTTTGCTTTAGCTTCATCAACTTTCCTATTTAGTTTTTCTTTCATACTACTATTATAAATCTTAGTAACTCCCTCGTTACAAGAGCGTTGACACCTCTTTTCCCTAGCTTTAGTCTTGAGCTTTGCAAAGTCCAATGCCTCAAACATCTCGGAAAAGTTTGATAGAGGTTGGGTAGTATCATTTAATGAGGCCAACATAGATGACAAGTCCATTTTATTTATTGTGCCGATAAGAATCAGTTGACGAATGCAAAAGCTATAAAAAAACATGTTTATTATCGATATAATGATTAAATGAGTTGGGAGTCCCCGGATTTTAAGTTGTATCATTATGCTGATACCTATCATGACTTTGGCAAGAATGACAAGAGGTGTACAATGGACCTAAAAATTATTAATAATGTATTAAATGGTCAGCTAGGGTATCCAAAAGCGCTTGGCAAAAATAAAATAGACGAAGACAAAGTGATACAAGAAATAACATCGGGACAAGTAGATACAATAATCCAACAAGGTGCACTGGAATATCTATCCGAAAAAACCGGCAAATTCGGCATTGTACTTGACTATGCCATGGGGTTCCGTGCAAGTTCATACACGAATCCAGCTGCAAACACACAACCTGCCTCGGCCATTTACAACATTCACACTATCGCAAGCGCTTGGGATATGGCAACCAAAAAGACAAAACATATTGTAAAAACCCGAGTGGAGACACCAAGTCCAGGGGATTTCTGCAAGATAGAACCCATGAACATAGCATTCGGTTCGAAACCTGCATCAACCTTTATTGGAAGGAAAACTACAAACTATTTGAAGTTAGGGAACGTAGAGATAGACGAGACTATACTCAATGCCAAGATTCTAAACCTCTCTGTGAAAAATATGTGTGCTGCTGTCAACATTGTTGCATTAGAAAAAGATGCATTGACCGATGCTGTATTGGAACAGATCATAATGACCAATTTTATCAGCAATAATCAGCTCACATTAGCAGAGAGTCTTTTATCAAAAGCAGGACCTCTGCGAGGCGGAGTGACACAACAAATATTGAAAGCATTCAAAACATATTATCCTGTCTCGCAATCACTTACCTATAGCCATTTCATAAATTTCATTTTTGATATAAAACGGTCTATGGACGCAGGTCAAGTGGAAATTACAAAGGTGTTGAGTACAAATCCAAGAGTAGAAATGACAGATGAAAACAATCGACGATTGGCCGATGTTACACCAACAACATACGTATTAATGTCTAGTGATCGACTGTGCTATACACGGGCTAGGCTGCAAGCCGTTAATGCTATAATGCCAAAAGATTTCAACAAGTGTCATATATCAATAAAGCCTACATCCGCAGAAATGGAAGCTCTTATTACCAAGTTACAAGAAGAAATACGTGGGAAAACATTTGGAGTCATTCCAAACATGCTCGACATTCAATACATAGTACCCGATGGCGAGACATATCCTGACATGCATAATACATATGCTAGCCAACTGAACATTTGTAGTGTCAATATACAATTATTGATTTCAACAATGAATGCAGGAATAGATTTGTTAAACGACGAAATCAAAAAATTGGTTCAACCTGTAACAGTTGCGACTACTGTCGAAAGTCAGATCAACTCACTCAAAAAACTTGTACATTTGTTAAATATTAATGAACAACTTTGTAACTTGGGAGCTACTATAGACAAGCTTGTAATAGAATATTCAAACAGTTTTGTAGAGGAAAAGACTAGCACAAACGAAATATTGATATCGAGCATACATCAAATAAATGCATCGAATCAATCCTTTGTAATCAATGAAGGAGATGATGACGAAGCAGAGGACGAGGAAGAAGACCTCGAAGATTTGGTCCTTGACACAAGTCATCCCAACCCGCTTTTGCCCGCTTGGGAAACCATTAGATTAGCTTTTAATGATCTAAAACGAAAAGAAAAGTCTAAACAGATTATTTCACCTGGTGATATTGCAAAAATTAAAGCAATTCCTGAACAACAAATGAATACCGGAATGAAAATAAAAATAACACAAAAACATAGTAATTTTCTGAGGTACGCATTTTCCAAGTCCCAGATTATAAAGAATTTCAACTATAATGACAGGTTTAACAAGATAGACAAAAAAGAAATAGCCTTTATTAATACTTTTACAATAAGGAAATCTGCATACTTGGTCCATGATATCCCGTTCAATGATACACTTTGGGCAGTCGGTCGTATATTTAATGTGGATATAGATAACGTGTTCTATATGTTTCGGAACACATTTAATGCACCGTATGATGGAGGTAAGAGCCATATCTTTAATAAATTTGCAAACTTGTTCTACACATATGTGTCGATGGCTACAAGGGGTAGGGGAAGTGACAACCGTATAACAATGACAGATGCCAACGTCATCATAAAAAATTATTTTAGTGATGCAGAAAGCCAAGTGGACATGTACATGACGAATCTAAACAATAGTATCCTTGAAGTTATAAAACAAATCACCGGGGAGAGTGTTGGTGGTGGTGAGGATGACATGGACCAGCCTCCTGGGAGTCCCACAAGTTCAATACATTCAACAGGTTCTGATGATACACAACAATTTTTCCCGCAATCTCAATCTCAAAGCCCAATAAGATCACCACCCAACTCACAATTAACACCCACGGAAATGGATGAGGACGAGGACGAGGACGTTGTTCCACTTCAGGTGTACGAGAAAGTTGGATTGCTATATACATATTACAAATTCATGAAAACTATTGATATTTCAGGCAATCAGATGTCGTTGAATACAGACATAAATCCATTGAGGTATCAAGCCAAGGCAAGTGAAATTGCAATAGCAATCTACAACTATAATCAGTTAGCTCTCCCAATATCACTTCCAAATGACGAAACATCTGTCAATTCAATATGGCAGGTTGTTTCGGATTTCTTCTCAGATCCTATACGTCGTCCTAGCTCGGAATATTTGAAATATATAAAAGAACATGGTCATAATATTTGGTTTGACAGTACAAACGGAGGCGATTATGAGTATGATATTCTAGGAATGCAAATTGCTCCTAATTATAGCATCACTAATACTAACATCCATACTCCTATTGTAAAGAAACAAAAAATAGAAAATGCTCCTAAGCTTGTGGCATATGTGGTAGCATGCACACTCACCCATCAATTTTGTCAAATTATACGGGCAACATCCGGGGGGCACATTAAACACCAAAAAAATAAATCAACAATTCACTATTATAGGAATGAAAAGACTGCCCAATTACTTCAGAGGGCGACCCTTGCTAGATTTCTAAGAAGGTAATTTTCTTTTATAAAACAAATGAGAAGACGTAAACAAAAAGGAGGTAATTCTACTGTGTTGAAAGTGACAGAGGTTCCGGGTGAACTCGGGGGGTACAAGGTGCAAACTATAGATGAAAAAACGCAAGGTCAAACCGCCGAATGGAAACAATTCAAGGAGCTTGCAATAGCATTTCTACGGGGACCAGAGAGTGTTGGCGGAACCCTAAACACCCATCCCAAAGAACAAGATCCGCACCCCCCTGAAGCCGAACTAAACATTGCAACGCCAAGCTCTGCTAATGCATCTCTACCAGACAGCTCTGCAACTACAAGCTCTGCAAATGCATCTCTACCAAACAGCTCTGCAACTACAAGCTCTGCAAATGCATCTCTACCAAACAGCTCTGCAAATGCATCTCTACCAAACAGCTCTGCAAATGCATCTCTACCGAACAGCTCAGCAACACATGGAAATACTAAAGCTAATTCAAATACAAAAGTAAATTCCAGCAGTTCTTTAACGAATTCCCCAACAATCCAATCAACAGGAAATGTCGGCAGTACTCCTAAAACGAATGTAAAAGAGGACAAACCAAGCCAATCAACAGGAAATGCACCTACAANAGGCACAATACCACCAACAACTGCAAACGTAAATTCACAAACATCCCCGGCTGAAACAGATGACGAACAACAACTTGTTGCTTTCATCAGAAGCCATGCACCAATAACTGATCAAGTTTATAAAAATAGCTCATCCGGAACAAATGTCAAAGCTTCAGCCGAGCTCACAAAAGCACTTGCTGCTGGTAAATGGGCCATGGCAATGAGATCAAGTGACCTGGACACGGCAGTTAAAGAGCAAATATATAACGAGGCAGCAGGGGCCATTGCAGATGCGATTGTTGCAATCGGAGAGATACCAGCTACAACACAAGAAGGAGGTAGTAGCTTTAGTACAAAGCTCTTGCGTATTTTGCGCAAATACTAATTGACTAGGCACTTTTACACTGTTGTCGAGGTGTGTTTTCTCACCGTATCCAAGTTTTTTTATGATCCATTCTTCCTTTTTGATGCCTTCATTTGTGTGGATGAATGCAACTAATTAAACGTGGGTTAATTTGCCCAGAGCCTACAATTATTTTGAAATTAGTGCAGGGACCACAACTGGATCCTTTACAGCAAGCCAATATAGATCCCACAAGAACAAAATTATTCCAAAAATAAAAATAAACCAATCTCTATAGTTCCAGCCCTTCCATACAAGGACAGGTGCAATGACAAATACCGCGAGCACACGGCCAGGTTGGTCAGAGAACTGCATTATTCCTATTCCATCAACACATATAAGAATTTACAATTCCTTTCAAGACAGATAAAAAGATGTCGGGTCAACAGATCCAATATATAATCAAAAGTTGTAATGGAACACACAATTCAATTGCTTCAATCGCATCCCATATTTTAAAAGATAAATATGTGTGTGCCGCCCCTAATGGGAAGTTGTGGTATTGGTTCAATGGAACATTGTGGATAAAGGACGAATCCAACACCAATTTACATTACGACTTATCCGTCACAATCAGAAACTATTATTTGAGTACTTCTCCTCAAGATTTCAACACACATACATTAACAAACCTTCAAAAGATTAGTTTTGTGAAAACTATTGTACTTGAAATGAGAGAATTCATGTATGATCCCAAATTCGCTGGCAAGCTTGACACTGACCGAAACTTGATAGCTTTTACCAACGGGGTCTGGGAACTAAAGGAACATGCCTTCCGGGAAGCTAGAGCAGATGATTATTTATCTATCAGTGTAGGTTACGACTTTACACCGGTACCCAATCTGGAGATTACGGAAAAGTGCAAACAGTTTTGGGGGAAGATCCACGTGGACGCATTTCAAAGAGAATATTGTATCAACACTTTTGCTCGTCAGCTATACGGTGATACAGGAAACCTGATTCATATTCATGTTGGACAGTATGCGGGTATGTTTTTTGGGTTGCTGGAAGTATGTTTGGGACAGTACATGACCGAGTTCAATGCAAATCGTGTGACTGTCAAACACAAGAGATCAATCACAGACGACTTTCATAATTGGATTGGCTGCCGCATATTATATTGTAAACCTGAAAATAATCAAATTTTGGATCAAGATAATATAAAAGAACTCGCAGTGAGAGGACATGTATTGTACAGATTGCCACGTGCAAATGACATCAAAGTGTTTAATCCAATGTGTCAACTACATGTTGTATGCGGTGAACCGCCTGAGCATTTCGAAGCATCAAGCTCGAGGATTCAAATGGTTGATTATATCAGTACCGAAGATGATAACGTGATATTTCAATTAGAAAGCGACGATTACAAGATGGAATTCCTTCGGCTTTTATTGGATGCCTATGATACCATCATCTGTTAAATTGTCAGGCAAATACAATCTCAAAAAATCATAATATAAATAAAATGAATACATACACAGAGTGGCTAACCACAACTGCAAAATCTAGTGATTACAATANAGAAATCGGCCGAGGATTAGATGGTGTTGTCTACAAGACACAACCAATTAACGGGTTTGTGAAGAAAGTATTCACTAAAGAATCTTATCTCATAGAAAAANAGAATATTGNCATATTACAAAAAGTGTTAACACCTACAACTAGGTTGAAATATACATTGCTATTACCTCTCAATGAAAAACTAANGAAACCTACTTTTAATGATGAANAACTANNGCATATACTATAGAATTAGTGATTACAATCTTCAAGAGTATGTAGCAAAAAGCAAACCACAAAACACCAGAGTACTTGCTTCTGATGTTTATAAAGCGTGTTTTAATGTCTTGTCAGAAATGCACAAAGTAAGAAACAAAGATGGAATATATTTATATCATGGCGATATTAAACTTCAAAATTTAATGGTGTTTTCTAAAGGTGGGATAGGGGTGATTGATTTCAATTGTATGCCTGGACACAAAATAACATGTGGAACTCACATGTTTCATCACGATTTTTTTATGCATATACAAGAACAATTTGAAGATCGGAAAGACAAATCCCAAACCGAAGTTGTTTTTTTCCAAGAATATTTATTTACGAAAAATCTGTGCAAACAGACAGATTTGATATATACACAAGCAAAACGTATTTACGATTCTAATGTTCCAACTAAGGCACTCGAAACCAGCAATATTTTATACAACCAATTCGAGGTTTCGAACAATACAAACGATTATAATCGGGATATCAATTCATACAACGATAAATTCGCGCTTGCACTAGTTTTATTGTTAATATGTGACCAGTTGGACCTAGATGATACAAAATCACAACAAAGAATACGTATTGACAATTTACTACAAAATAAATGGACTACAATTACATCAGTTCTTCCTTCTGTACAATCGGTACCACCTAGACCACAAATGACAAACCCACCTCAAGGGAAACCCTTTACACTACCCCAAATTGTTAAACGAGGAGGTGATAGCATTTATAGAAGGTTGTGTATGAAATATAGCAAAATGACAAATTGAACGTGTTCAATGAATTTAGAAATTTATTCTGTAAACTGCAAGCAACTCAACGTCTCACACGGCTTCCTGACAATATGGATCTCGTGTTCAGCGCATGTCTTGACTTGTTCCAAATGTGTGACAATGACAATATGTTTGTACATGTGCCTGAGATTGTCCAAGAAGTCATGTACCTTTTCGATATTATCCGCATCACACGCCACAAATCCTTCGTCCAGGAATAATTGAGATGGTTTGATAGAAGTTGCTCCCACGTGTCCAAGTGCCAAACGAATGGCCAATCCCGCAATGAACCTTTGAAACCCGCTTGCCTTGACAATAGGAGGACATGACACTCCATCCCGTAGTGACCAATAAAACATTGCATCTGTAGCCTCAGCCACGATATGAAGAGGTCGCGATTCGCCACACATGATGTTGATAATTTCATTAGCACGATGGGTGATGACAGGGAAAACCTTCGAGTTGTAGATCCACGTTTTGAATCCACCGAACGCCTCTGTAAGTGGTTCCAGCAGTTTGACCCTGTCTGAAATACGTTGTGCAAAACGTTCATGATCTTGAATGACCTTGAGACTCGCGATGTAATCTGCCATCCACTTTTCGCAACTTGCAACTTGGATCCTAGCCTTGTTGATCAATTCGTTATTATCAGCAATTTGTTTTTGATAATTGCAGTGCCACTCGTCCCACAACGCGTAACATTGTGTATACAACGTGAGCTGCTTTTGTGCACTATCCAGCTCTTTGATCTTGCGAATGTGTTCAGCGAGACTGTCTACTTGTGATTTGAACTCTTGCCTCTTTTTGGCATTTATCAGTTCGGCGATCTCACCCTCGATGTTGGCGATCAAGTTGTATGTGTCGAGATCCTTGACAAGGGAACCAATCTCCATGTCAACCAACTCCTTTTCCAATGTAGCCACACGGACCTTCCAGTTGTCATTATCCACGAGTAATGATGCATCCGCCACGAACTCCTTGTTCTTCTCAAAATCCGCCACAACACCTTGCAATTCAGCGACCCTCGAGACAGCGTCATCATACACCTTCCACTTGGTAAGAATATTAGTGTAACGAACCACGTTGTAGTTGCTACTAATTTCGTCATTAGTCTCATTCCAATTTGTCCAGGTTTCGTACGAATTTACAGCGTGAACACACTCCTTGTACCTTGTGATGTCAATGAATTTGTTGTAGTTATTCCATTGTTGGTTGAGCCTATGAAGGATCCTTGCCTTTTTCACAAGCAATGTATTGTATTCTTCCATCTTGTCGCTGACCACAACTTCCGCCTTTGCACACTCTTCTTTCCATACATTGAACGCACTCAACATATCTTGTTCCAGTTTCCAAGAGCCATTAGTCTTGCTCAATTCGATGAACAAACGATTTTGTTGTATAAATGTGTCCAGACCACAAACTGATCCCGTAGCCTCTGTGATCTGTGAACTGAGACTCGCACGTAAATCCGTGCACTTACTAATGATGTCCTCGTGTTTTTTGAAACCAACCCTGTTGCAACATGCCCAGCAATCCTTGTTGAAGTCGTCACACATGTTGACAGATTCGATGTACTCCGACGACCTTGTCATAACCGACTCATTTTCATTCCATTGAGTTTGTAAATCCAATGTTGATGCCAGTGCCTTTTTGGCCTTTGCTATAGAGCGACCGACTGTTTTGGCGAGATCATTCATGGTAGACAGGTAGATGTGGTTATCAATATTGAAAGTTTCTAGAGTTTTGTACTTACCCAACTCTGGTTTAGCAATGGATAAGGCCAGCAAGTTTTGCTTGGCAAGATCAATATCGCGCTTTGTGGCACTGACGAGGTTGTTGACAGTACTGAAATCTCCAAATGCATCGCTGTCTCCATCATCTCCAGCAACTGACATCTTGTCCAATTTAGCCAGTTCATCCAATGCATCCAATACAATAGCGTGATGTACTGTTGGACGTTCAACTTTGATGCAATTCCCGAAATCGTGACCATATTTCGCAATCAACTCATTTATTTCATTTTTGAAAGAATTGTATTCCTTCTTTGAAATGTCCGATATAGTCACATTTTGCTTGGACTCATTGTGTTGTTTAGACATTAACAACAACTCTTCTTCACTTTGTCCAGTACCCTCATGTGTACCCAATGATGATAGTTGGTACTTTGCGACTTGGTGTGATACATCCGGTGGATCGATGATTGTAATCTTGTTCAATTGTCCAACGACCTCGTCAACACTCTTGTACTTGTGCAAAATGACACTCATTTTCTTATTCCAGCTGATGTGCTCCTTTGTAGAGAATCGTGGTAGCCGAGGTTTGTTCTTGAGAAGTGCAGTGAGCATGTCTTTTTTCACATCCAGGTCAATACCGTCAATACTGTTGTCAATGTCACCGTAATGCCACTTCAGTTCAGCAAGTCGTTTTTTGATAAATTCAAATGTTTTCCCCGGTTGGACGAGTGCATTTCGCTTATCAATGAGATCGTCAAGCGACATACCACTGCCTTTGCCACTAAACTGTTGGCAGCTGGCGTAATTGCACAAGGCATATTCGTACATGCCTGTAAGTTTTCCCAAGTCACTGTCATCTAGAAACGTTGTATTGACAACACGACTGAAACGTTTGATATATTCTCCAATCAATTCTTTTGAACAAGAATCCAAAATACCATCGTTGTTCCCGACCTTTTTGAGAAGTACATTGTGTGCCGACATGAAAAGTTGATTTTCGGAAGTGTAGCGCAGTATATCTTTTTTAACCGATACAATATAATCTTGGTCGAAATCTGGAGTAACAAGGACACGAGAGAGTGTAGCACATTTTGCATTCAAATCTGCCAATATTTTTTTGTGATTGAGGTGTGCTGAATCCAGAAGTGACTTGAATTCAGTTGCCGAATTAATACACAGTGCCGTGTCTAGGAGTGATTGTTGATCAACACTCTTGAGGCTGAAAAAGTCCATATCGTTGTTCTGAGACACCATACAAGACAACAGGAATGCGTTGATATCGCCGATGTTCTGTTTCACCCAATCACCTACAGCTGTTTTTCCTGAATGAATCTCTGAAATGCCCTCTGAAATGTTAGTAGTGCGAGTTTGTGGCACCAACTTGCCGTCTTTTTGCTTGAATTCGCGATTGATACAGAAAGTCTTGTTGTTCACAGTGACCGTAATAGAAGTGTTAGCTTTGCTCGACATTGGTTTTTCCGCACAAATGATAGATGTATCCGAGTTCTTGGTAGTGCGAGAAGGGAATCCTTCACCAAAGAGTGCGATGCAAATTGTTTCCAGGAAACTGGTTTTTCCGTTGCCGTTGCGTGCGACAATTGCATAAATGCTCTTGGTCATTGAATCAAAGTCGAAGAAACAGTTGTCTTTGTAGCAAAGGATCCAGTTCCACTTCAAATTGTTAATCGTGAAACAATGTTTAGCTTGAACCACGTTGTGAAGTAGGTCATAACGCGATATGTAAGCCCAAATTTCCTTGCTGAACTTTTCGTCCCTATCTTTGATATTTTTCTCGATAACCGGTCCCAAATCAAGATCATCTTCAGGCTCCAGCATGTACAAATCGTCCGGGTCAGTCATCCAGCAACGCCATTCATCGCGTCCAGGAACGCCACACTTGGTCAAGAACTCTATCCAAGTTGTTGGATTGTTGAAACTCGTAATGTCAACAGTGTCTGCAACTGTAACATCCACTACATCCAAATTGATGTCATTGTCTTTACCACAATGATGTTTAATATCTACCACAATCTTGTGGTGTGCAGCAAAGATCTTGCTAACAATTGCCGCAAGTTTGAAGTAGGCTTGATTGTCATTTTCCACAATACGCAACATGATGTTGGTGGGGAACCAAGGCTTGTCGATAACATCATCGAGAATCGTCCAAGAACTGCCTGAAACCATCCACTGACTGCATTCGTCGGTGTACTTGACAGTAACAAAACCGTACTTGTTGACACAGTGGTAACACTTGATAATCTCGTTGTCAAGATCCCAAATGATGAATCCGTGTCCCATTAGGTGTTCACCAAAGTTTTGCTGTAAAACACTACCCGAGTACGCCCACGGCATCGCACCACTGTCACATTTGTATTTTTTCACCAAGACTGAATTTTCAAATGTAGATTCTTCCTCTTTTCCACGAATTTCAAAACCATTATGAACTTGTTGTACGTGAATATCCCCCAAGATGACGGCATCGTAGCCATTAAACCACGAAATTGGATACGTGGACTGTGTGTGTTCGTTGGAACTGGCGACTGATCCATGGAATATAGCAATCTTCTTCTTGATATTTGCAGGGAATTCACTTGGATCCGGGAAAGGCGGTAGTTCAGAACATATTCCCGATGTATTTCCCCTGTGAAGTGTGTTCTGAATGGCACAAATTCCGAATCCAATATCGTCGTCTACCAAGACGGTACAAGTGTTATCAATGTAGGACACGCCAGGTATACCGATTCCCAGAAGTGCACTAATGAGAGCGGGTTCATCGGGTATATCTTGTCTATAGTCATGATTTCCACGAATTACATAGACATGCGCCAATGAAGCAAGGCGACTAGCAAACTCCAAAAACAGCTTGATGCCAGGCGAATGAATAGTGAGCTTGTGGTGAAAGATGTCACCTGCAATGACAATGACCGCATTCTTTGCAACTACCGCCGGATATGTAGCCAAGTCATTAACAATATTTGTAAAAACGTTGTGATATTCAAGATAGCGAGACTTGTCCGATAGACCACAACGAATGTGGAGGTCAGCGAGATGGATTATCTCCTTCATGGATTCTGTAAATAAAAGTTGATTTGATTTTTATATCAATTTTTCGCAAGGTGACTTAATGACAAGTCAACATAAAGAAACCCAAAGAGAATAAAAGACAGATGGTGGATAATGACGTTTATTATGCGAATCTCAAGTCGAATCTTCCAAGCGAAGTTACATATAGAACATATATTTCATCCCTCCACGGATTGTTGAAGCGATTAGGTGTAAATTATTTAGAGGATATATTGATGAAACCTACCAAATACATTCCCAAGATTAGCTCTGAATATGAAAACATAGGAACTCGTACTAATATTTACAAAATCATATTGTCGATATACACTCACACCCCCAAAATCAAGGAAGAAAATGAGTCAAAATGGCAAAAGTGGTGGGATGAATTTATCAAATTGAGCAAATATATGAAAGAAAAATCGAAGGAAAACAAGCCAACTGTGAAACAAAACGATAAATATGTGAGTTTTGACGACATTGAACTCAAATACCATGAACTCAAGTCTGCGCAAGATCCTCATGATACAAAGAAGAAAAGTCAACAGTACCTGTTACTCGCATTGATATTAGACATAACCCCCAAACGTTCTGATTTTGGAAGTGTACGTATCTATAAAGACAATGAGCCAGTTAATGATAACAAAAATAACTTTATTGTGGTCAAGAGCAAAGGGAATATAGACAGTTCATATTTAGTTATGAATAAATACAAGACTGCAAAAACATACAAGAGGTATGAGGAGGATCTGTCGAGCAAGTTCATAAACGTATTGAAACAATCAATGCGTCGATACCCGCGTACTTACTTATTTGTGGATACCGAAGGGAATCCGTATAACAACAACACATATGGTACCTATTTTAGTCGCACTTTCAATGACCTATTTGGAAAAGCGGGAGGAGTATCATTGTTGCGACACAGTTACATAAGTGAGAGATTGAACAATGGAAAATCAGACAATGAACTAGAAGAGATAGCACACTTGATGGGGCACTCATTGGACCAACAAAGATCATATAGGTTTGTCAACAAAGTAAATCCGTTGAGAAAATGTGTGTGTGATGTTAAATACTCTTGATCATTTCCATCATTTCCTTGCGGTAATCAGGGTTTTCAATAAAGTTTGTAATACCAAATGCTAAGAATTTCATCTTTTCGAAACGTACATCCATTGTTGTTGACGTCACGTCCACATTGGCAACCACATTTGGTTTGACTTCAGTTACAACATCGATGATAGGTACCGTTGCATTGACTTCAGTTACAACATCGATGATATGTACCGTTGCATTGACTTCAGTTACAACTTCCTTTGTTACCTTGGTCTCAACACATTCCTCGGGTTCCTCAGAAGACAATTCAGCAATGTCCTCTTGATCCGTTATAGCCATTCTCTTCTTCAAAATGCCATCGCTCTTTGTCTTGAAAATGTGTGTGATTTCCGTAGAAACATCCTTGCATAGCCTTGCTCCACATACTTTATGCACTTCGTCTTTTTTCAACAATTTGATAATACATGATTTTGGTTTTGAGAACGATGTAGCACTCTTGAGTTCTTCAGGAAAACTCTCAAACCAATGTGTTGTATCCTTTTGTATTGCTTGCAAGTACTCTTCAAATGTTGATCCATCCTTGAAGCCAAAGTTTTTATAAATGCGTACAAAGTACAATTGTGCATCAGCCCCCGCGACATATTTTGCAACTTGCTCTAAATTCATAGACATTTCCAGAGAATATATATAATATCATATATTAATATCTTAAATCGATTTTTAATTTCTGACTTAAAATGTTAACATTGATAAAAACAAATATCAAAAAAATGAAAACGTATATATAGCAAAGGCACACTAACCAATCCAATGGATACCATGCGTTCTACAGTTATTGCGCTTCATAATAACACAAATGAATTTGACCTGAAGAGGACCCTTGATGCTGTGATGAAGGGAGAAATGCTTACAAGTCGAAGTCCGTCATTTGATCCAGCAACTGGATTTGCCCGTGGGAAGCCGTTTTCAGCAGACCGTACCATGCAGCAGTACGTTAATAATATTATCAAGAAGGAATTTCCGTACGACATTATATATGATACTACACCATCATATCAAAAGATAAAAGATTACCCGTGTTAACAAACTTTAATGGTCCTGCAATAAAATCAGACACCCACAAATGTGAAGACATGAGATATGCCACAATTGTACAGAGTCTTTATAATCGCTGTCAAAAAGCGAGTAACAAATATCATGGCATGACATGCAAAGGCACCATGTCTATTATCCCATTTGATCGTATAACCTGTGATTACATCAAATATAATATATGGGGAATGTTGCTCGACAACTACTTACAATTTGGCAAGATACCTGAACTTCCTCCTAGGAAAGACAGTTACATCGACACCAACAGTTGTCGTTACAAGGCATTGAAGGAGGATGCTGCACACCTTCTGCCATTGCTCAACACGTTTATATATCATGTCAAAAAGTTAGACAATTCCATTGTATACACACAGTATACA